>Ga0233425_10000345_pt1 | contig 121627 bp, 118 predicted proteins | sample Watercolumn_Towu_2_FD_181712 | JGI IMG/M metagenome (GOLD analysis project Ga0233425, IMG submission 181712) | Freshwater microbial communities from Lake Towuti, South Sulawesi, Indonesia - Watercolumn_Towuti2014_140_MG | ecosystem: Environmental > Aquatic > Freshwater > Lake | place...
ACACCATCCATACCCCGGTTGTGGCATCCCTATGGTCGACGCACAATGCAACATCGAGAGAAACGAGAAGCGCCTGCGCGGCAGCCCGCACAGGCGCTTGACTCGGTAAACCCCATGTGAGGGGCCCCGGCGCATGCCGGAGCCCCCTTGGATCTTCGGGTCGTACCGCGTTTTAGCGACAGACCACCTGACCGCGATCGATCGACTGGCCGAGCAGCGCGCCACCGCCCGCGCCGATCAGCGTGCCGAGCAGGCGCGATCCGCCGCCCGCGATCACATTGCCCAGCGCACCGCCGGCAAGACCGCCGACGATCAGGCCCGTCGTCCCGTCCGAGCGACGGCAATAGTAACGGCCGTTCGAGCCACGATAGATGCGATCGTTCCGCGTCAGCCGGCGGGACTGGTAATAGCGCCCGTCACGATAATAACGGTCCGCGTAATAGGTCCGCTGGCCCGGCTCGAACCGGTTGTAATCATAGCGATTGTAGCGGCGCCAATCGCGGATCTCCTGGTTCCGGTCGCGGCGCGCGTCGCGCACATCGTCTCGATATTCGCGCCGGGCATCGCGCACGTCGCGGCGGGAATCGGCATCGCGCAGATCCTCGCGATATTCGCGGCGGGCGTCACGCACGTCGTCCCGATATTCGCGATTGGCCTGGCGCGGGTCCTGCGCCATCGCGGTGGCCGGGATCGCCGTCAGCGTCGTCGCGGCGAGCACCGCGGTCAAAACGAAACGCATCACATTCTCCTTTCAGGAAATCGATGTTTGTCAAACGAGGCGATGGCGATCCGGGTTGCGTGAATGGAAAACTACCGCCCGTTCATATGCGGGACAGTCGACGGCGCGCCGATCATCACTGCGACAATTGATGAGTCAGGGAAATTTCGGCATTCATCAGCTTCGATACCGGACATCCGCTCTTTGCCTCTTGGGCGATACGCTCGAACTCGTCGGGTTGAATGCCCGGAATCTTGGCATGCAGATCCAGCTTCGAGGAAGTGATCGCAAAGCCGTCCCCCTGCTGCTCGACGGTGACCTTGGCGGTCGTCTCGAGCGTGCCGTCGTTATACCCCGCCTTGGCAAGCGCGAAGCTGAGCGCCATCGTGAAGCAACTGGCATGCGCCGCCGCGATCAATTCCTCGGGATTGGTGCCGGGGCCGTCCTCGAAGCGCGTGTTGAAGCCGTACTTCTGCTCGCTGATCACGCCCGACTGGGTCGATACCCAGCCCTTGCCGTCCTTGCCGAAACCTTCGTAGCGCGCCGATCCGCTGCGGGTGGGCATGAGACTTTCTCCTTCGATCCATCAAAAAGGCGCGGCCCGCGTGATGCGGACCGCGCCTTGTGAACGCTGATCAGGCCGAAAGGCTCAAACCGGCCGGATCATTCGTCCCAGTCGATCAGCGACAGCGATTGCGGCTGCTGCTGCGCTCGATCTCGCGCCCGGCCAGCGCGCCGCCGACGCCGCCGATCACGGTGCCCAGCGTGCGATCGCCACGCGTATCGATGGTGCGGCCCAGCAAGCCGCCCGCCACCGCGCCGACCACCAGGCCGGTGGTGCCGTCGGGCTTGCGGCAACGCAGCCGACCGTCATTACCGCGCCACTCACGATATTTGTAACGGCGCTGCGCGTCGGCATTCACCGTGGTGGCCACCAAAGACGGCGCGACCATCGCGGAGGCGCCCAGGATCAGCATCAATTTACGCATCACTTATCTCCCGCATGATTCATGTTGGTGTCGAAACGTCACGAAGTTTAGCGCGGTTGCATGAACCTGAAACAACGCATCGTTCACTTTCCATGCGGCGGCCATTCCGTCCCGGAACGAGGCACATTCCGCACCTGATCCATTGCGGGAGAGGCGGAGTGACCAGGCAATCAATCGACGAACAGCGGCGCGCGCTTCTCCATGTTCGCGCGCACCGACTCGACCTGGTTGGGCGAGCCCATCAGCGCGATCTGTTCCCTGCTTTCCGCCAGCAGGATGCTCGCCGTGTCGCCGTCCGTCATTTCCGCGAACAGGCGCTTGCAACCGCGCACCGCATGCGGATTGCGCATCGCGATCTCGCGCGCGATCGTCATTGCCGTGGCGAGCGGATCGTCGGCGACATGCGTGACCAGGCCCCAGCGCTGCGCTCCCTCACCCGAAAACTCGCGGCTGGTGTACACCAGCTCGCGAAGGATATCCTCCCGCACCGAGCCGCGCCATAAGGCGAAGCCGCCCATATCGGGAACCAGCCCCCAATAGGTTTCGCGGATCGCCATGCGCGTGCCGGGATGCGCGATGCGCATGTCCGCGCCCGACAGCAGCTGGAATCCGCCGCCCATCGCGACGCCATGGATCGCGGCAATCACTGGCACGTCCAGCTCGCGCCAGCCGGTGCAGACATGTTGGACAAGGTTCGCGGCGCCGTGGCTGCGCTCCGACAATTTCAGCCCCGAGCCGCCGCTCGCCATCGATGCCATATCGAGCCCGGCGCAAAAGGCGCGCCCTTCGCCGGACAGCACCACCGCGCGCACCTCGCGCATCCCGCGCAGCTGCGCGATCGCATCGGCAAGGCCGGTGAACATCGCCGGATCGAGCGCATTCATCTTGTCGGCACGGGTCAGCCGGACGTCCGCGACGCCCTCCTGCACGGCGATCGACACACGGTCATTCATGGATTTATCCTCTGCTAAGCCTTTCGGCTTGGCTATCGCGCGATCGATGCTGCCGCAACCGGCGTTGCGGGACGGCCGCGGGTGTGTACAGACGGGGCAATGAGCATCGACCTCGCAGCCATGCTGAATCAGACGGACGTGCCGCGCACCTTCGGCGGCCATGGCGGTCGGCTGGGGATCCGTTTCCACCACCGCGCCGAGGACTGGATCGAGCTGGCGTTGCCCTATGCCAACGATCTGATCGGCGACGAGGAAGGCGGCGTGATTGCATCCGGCCCGATCATCGCGATGATGGATATCGCCACCAGCCTGGCGGTGTGGAACCGTATCAAGACGTTCGTGCCGCATGCGACGCTCGACTTGCGGATCGACTATCTGCGCCCCGCGCGGCCCGGTCAGGTGGTGATCGGGCGCGCCGAATGCCTGCGGGTGGCGCGCTCGATCGCGTTCACGCGCGGGATCGCGCATGACGGCGATATCGACGATCCGATCGCGCATGTCGCCGCGACCTTCATGGTCCCAAGCGGCACCTATCCGCGGGTGGCGCCATGAGACTTCCTCCCTATGCCGCGCTGCTCGGCGCCCAGCTGGAATATGCCGATGACGGCACGCCGGTGATCCGCATGGGCTTTGCCGAGGATGTGGTGGGGCGGCCCGGCTTCCTGCAGGGGGGCGCGATCTCCGGCTTGCTGGAGGTCGCGGCGATCGCGGCGTTGCGCCACGCGCTGGCGGAGGAGGGGGGCGGACGGATCAAGCCGATCAATGTCACCGTCGATTTCATGCGCGGCGGGCGGGAACTGGATACGCGGGCGGCGGGGATCATCACCCGGCTGGGCACCCGGGTCGCCAATGTCGAGGCGGTGGCGTGGCAGGATGATCGCGCGCGGCCGATCGCATCGGCTCGGATGAACTATCTGATCGAGCGGGACTGACCGGCGATGCCGGCGACGGCGGTGCTGACGCCCGATACGTTGCGGCCGGAAGTGCTGTTGCCTGCCTTCGCGCCATGGCTGGACGTCGCCGGGCTGGCGGTGTTCGCCGCATCGGGCGCGCTGGCGGCGGCGCGGCGTGCGCAGACACCGGTGACGCTCGCCTTCTTCGCGCTGATCACCGGGGTCGGCGGGGGAACGTTCCGCGATCTGCTGATCGGTGCGCCGGTCTTCTGGGTGCGTGACGCGCGCGCGGCGGCGGTGTGCCTGATCGTCGCGGCGATCATCTGGGTGACGCCCGAACGCTGGTGGCGCGGCGCGGCGCTCGACTGGTTCGATGCGCTCGGACTGGCGGCCTATGCGGTCTATGGCACTGCCAAGGCGCTGGGTTATGGCGTGCCGCCGCTGCCGGCCGCGCTGATGGGTGTGGTGACGGGCTGTGTCGGTGGAATCATTCGCGACGTACTGGCCGGGGAGCCGTCGATCCTGATGCGGCCCGAACTGTACGTGACGGCGGCGGCCCTGTCGGCGGGGTCGTATGTCGTCCTGCGGCTATTGGGGTCGGACCCGTGGCTGGCCGCGACGGTCGCCGCCACCGCTGGCTTCGCGCTGCGGGCCGCGGCGATCCGGTGGAGGCTGGCGTTGCCGGCCTATGGCAGGCGGTAGCGAACCGCGACGCTATCGCCCCTTTCACCGGGGGACGATGATCGCGGAAAGATCGATCAGTCCCGCACCACGCCGGTTTCGCTGAACGGCTTCGGCTCACGCGGCGGCGTCGAGGAACCGGCAAGCTCGCATTGCCAGAATCCGACATCGATCCAGCGGCCCTGTTTGTAGCCGACCTCGCGATAAACGCCCGCGCGGCGGAAACCGACCGCTTCGTGGAGGGTGATCGAGCTGTCGTTGGGCAGCGCGATCACGCCGATCGCCTGCGCGAAGCCCTGCGCCCGCAGCGTATCGACCAGCGCCTCGTACAGCAGCCGCCCGACCCCCTGGCCACGCGTCGCGCCGGCGACATAGATCGAGGTTTCGACGACATAACGATAGGCCGGACGGTCGCGGAAGCGCGTGGCATAGGCATAAGCGAGCACGCCCGCGCCGTCGCCATCGTCGCCCGAGGTGGCGACGATCCAGGGATACAGGCCGTCCGACGCGGCCATCCGCGCACGCATCTGGCGCGTGTCGGGCGCCTCGGTCTCGAACGAGACGGTGCCCGACAGCACATAGGGTGCATAGATGGCGGCGATCGCGGCGGCATCGGCCGCGATCGCCGGGCGGATCGTGATCGGTCCCTGGGTCATGCCGCGTCCGATGGCATCACAGGCCCAGCTTGGCCAGCATGATCTGCCACAGGCCGCGATCCGCCGCGCTGGCGGTGACGGGGCCGAGCCCGCCGCACTCCAGGCATTGCGCGCGCACCCCCGCGCCAGCGCCGGTCAACAGGCGCTTCGCATCGCCCAGCGCGGTCGCCATCACCTGTTGCTGCTGCCAGGCGATCCGTCCGATCGCATCGGCCGGCGCGCCCGCATCGTCTTCGTCGCGCGCTGCGAGTTGTTTCGCGATTTCGGCGGCATAGCCGGGTTTCTTCTCCAGCCACACCACTTCGGGTTTGTCGCTGTCCAGCTTCGCGCGTCGTGCTGCCTCGCGCACCGCCTCGTCCAGCCCGCCGAAGCGATCGACGAGCTTCAGCTGATGCGCGGTCCCGCCCAGCCAGACGCGGCCCTGCCCGATCTCGTCGACCCGGGCGGGGGGCAGCTTTCGCGCCTGTGCAACGCGCCCGATGAACTGGCGATAGCCATGTTCCACTCCCGATTGCAGCACCGCGTCGAGGATCGGATTGGTGCCGCCCAGAACGTCAGGCTGGCCCGACAGCGGCGTCGTCTTCACGCCGTCGGCGGACAGGCCGATCTTCTTCAGCGTATTCTCGAACGTCGGCAGTACCGCGAAGATGCCGATCGAGCCGGTGATCGTTTCCGGCTCGGCGACGATCGCGTCGGCGGCGGTCGATACCCAATAGCCGCCTGACGCGGCCAGGCCCCCCATCGACACGACCACCGGGAGGCCGCGCTTCTTCGCCTCGATCACCGCCAGCCGGATCTTTTCCGATGCCAGCACCGACCCGCCCGGCGAATCGACGCGCACCACCAGCGCCTTCAGATCCTGTTCGGCCAACCCGGTGTAGAGCAATCCCGCGATCGTGTCGCCGCCCGCGCGTCCCGCCGGCGCCTCGCCATCGACGATCTCACCCGCCACGGTAAGCACGCCGATCTTGCCCTTGCCGGGCAACGGATGCGCGTCGACATAGGTTTGATAGCCGATCGTATTGAACCAGCCCGCCGGCTTCTTGGCATCGCCGCCGGCCAGCTCGGCGACGCGGCGTCCGAAAGCGACGCGGTCCCCCAGCTTGTCGACGAGGCCCGCCGCGACGTTCGCGCGCGCCACGTCGTCGCCCGCCGCCTGTACCACCTGATCCGGGCGGGTCAGCCACGGGGCCAGTTGCGCCTTCGGCCGGGCGCGCACCACCGCCTCGCGCCATTGCGCGAACAGGCCGCCGTACAATTCCTGGCTGGCCGCGCGCGCCTCCGGGCTTTGATCGGCGCGGATATAAGGCTCCACCGCCGACTTGAACCGGCCGACGCGATAGACGTGCGCGTTGACGCCGAGCTTGTCGATCAAGCCCTTATAATACAACTGGTTGCCGCCGGGGCCGGCGAACAGGATGCCGCCCAGCGGATTCAGCCATATCTCGCTCGCGGCGGAGGCGAGGCGATAGCCGCCATCGGTATAAGCGGTGGCATAAGCGAGCACCGGCTTGCCCGCGGTCCGCGCGCGCAGCAGCGCCGCCTGCACCTCCGCCAGCGCGGCGGGGTAGGCGCCGCCGAATTTGTCGAGGTCGAGCACGATCGCCTTGACGCGCGTATCGTCGCGCGCGGCGTCGATCGAGCGCAGCACATCGCGCAGCCGATATTGATGACCGATCTCACTCCCGCTCAGCAGCGCGATCGGCTGCACATCCTCGGGCTGCTCCACGATCGGCCCGTCGAGGGTCAGCAACAGCGCGCCATCCTTGATCGCGCCGGGCCGCGAACGCGCATTGAGCGCCGCGAACAGCAGGCCGAAGAACAGCAGCATCGCGACGAGCACTAGCGCGTCCTTGATCCCGACCAGCAATTTCCAGGCGCCGCGAACCAGCTTCATCGCATCATTTTCCCAAAGGGGGCGTCCCCGTTTCGCCCTCCATCTAGCCTGACGTGTATCAAGCGAGCAATACGCCTCGTCGTGCATCCGCGATTGGTCGCCCATTCGCCGCCTCGCGCATGGCCGGGTCGGGCGGGGCGACGCCGCACCGGTGGCGTTCGCGCGGCGAAGCGCCTATCGCGCAAGCCATGCATGCGCCGATCACTCCGCCGACGTCGCTCTCCGGTGTGCCGGCCACGACCGCGGCGGAAGCGCGTGCGCTGCTGCGGCTGGCCGGGCCGCTGGTGGGGGCGAACCTGCTGCAGATGGGCGTCTATGCGGTCGACGTGATGTTCGTGGCGCGGTTGGGCACGGTCGAGTTCGCGGCGGCGACGATGGGGGTGTTCGTCTTCGGCCTGATCCTGTGGACGCTGATCAGCCTGTCGTGCGCCTGCGCGCCGATCATCGCGGCGGAGCTGGGGCGGCGGCGGTTCGCGGTGCGCGAGGTGCGGCGGTCGTTCCGCATGGCGCTATGGCTGGCGGTGGGCGCGACGATCCCGTTCAGCGCGCTGATGCTGCACGGTGAGACGCTGCTTCGCTTCGTCGGACAGGATCCGCGCGTCGCGGCACGGGCGGGGGCGTTCCTCGACATCCTGTGGCTGGCGCTGCTGCCCGGCATCGCCGCCGCGGTGATGCGCACCGTGGCGGCGGCGCTGGGACGTCCGCATTGGGCGATGGGTGTTACTGCCGCTTCGCTGGGCGTCGGGCTGCTGGCCAACTGGCTGCTGGTGTTCGGCCATGCCGGTCTGCCCGCGCTGGGGCTGGAGGGATCGGCGCTTGCCAGCGTCGTCACCAGCCTGTTCATGGCGCTGGCCTATACGGTGATCCTGTTGACCGATCGCCGGTTGCGGCGGTGGCGGCTGTTCGGACGCTGGTGGCGCGTCGAATGGTCGCGGCTGGCGGAAATCGCGCGGCTGGGGGTGCCGATCGCCCTGACCGTCACGCTGGAGGCTGGGCTGTTCGGCGGCGCCGCGCTGCTGATGGGATTGCTGGGCGTGACCGAGGTGGCCGCGCATGCGATCGCGCTGAATATCGCCGCGCTCGCCTTTCAGGTGCCGCTGGGGGTCGCGCAGGCGGCGACGATCCGCGTCGGGCTGGCCTATGGCGCGCGCGACGGCGCGTGGATGGCGCGTGCCGGCTGGATCGCGATCGTGCTCGGCACCGGCTTCATGACGTTGACGGCCACGGCGATGTGGCTGATGCCGCGTGTGTTCATCGGCATCTATGTCGATCCGGACGCCGCCGGCAACGCGGCGGTGGTCGCGCTGGCGGTACAATATCTGGCGGTGGCGGCGATGTTCCAGCTTTTCGATGGCGCCCAGGCGGTTGCCGCAGGCGTGCTGCGCGGATTGCAGGACACGCGCGTGCCGATGATCATCGCCGCGATCGGCTATTGGCTGTTCGGCTTCGGCACCTCGGTATTGTTCGGGTTCACCGCCGGCTGGCGCGGGGTGGGCATCTGGATGGGACTGGCCGCGGGATTGCTGGTCGTCTCGATCCTGCTGCTGTGGCGCTGGTCGCGTCGCGAACGCCTCGGCCTCGTCCCGCACACGCCCTGACGAAAAAGTTCCGGGAATCGTCGCCGGGGGCGTTGACCCGGCGCACTACGCTACACATATGCGCTTCGCTGGCACTCTCGGTGGGGGAGTGCCAAGATGTGTCACATACCTTAAGAGAGGTAAGAGCAATGAACTTTCGTCCGTTGCACGACCGCGTTCTCGTCCGCCGTGTCGAGGCGGAGGAGAAGACGGCCGGCGGGATCATCATTCCCGACACCGCCAAGGAAAAGCCGCAGGAGGGCGAAGTCGTCGCCGCCGGTGCTGGCGCCAAGGCCGAGGACGGCAAGGTCACGCCGCTCGACGTGAAGGCCGGCGACCGCATCCTGTTCGGCAAGTGGTCGGGCACCGAGGTCAAGGTCGACGGTGAAGACCTGCTGATCATGAAGGAATCGGACATCTTGGGGATCATCGCCTGAAGGCAATGATGACCGACCCCGGCGCAGGCCGGGGCCCAGATCAAGCGAATCCCAACTGGACCCCGGCCTCCGCCGGGGCGGCGAATAGAGAAAGGGTAGCCACATGGCAGCCAAGGACGTGAAATTCTCGCGTGACGCACGCGAGCGCATCATGAAGGGCGTCGACATCCTGGCCGACGCGGTCAAGGTCACGCTGGGGCCGAAGGGCCGCAACGTCGTGATCGACAAGAGCTTCGGCGCGCCGCGCATCACCAAGGACGGTGTCTCGGTCGCCAAGGAAATCGAGCTGAAGGACAAGTTCGAGAACATGGGCGCACAGATGGTGCGCGAAGTGGCCTCGAAGACCAACGACATCGCGGGCGACGGCACCACCACCGCCACCGTGCTGGCGCAGGCGATCGTGCGTGAAGGCATGAAGTCGGTCGCCGCCGGCATGAACCCGATGGATCTGAAGCGCGGCATCGACCTGGCGGTCGGCAAGGTCGTCGAGGACCTGAAGGGCCGTTCGAAGCCGGTGTCGGGTTCGCAGGAAGTCGCGCAGGTCGGCATCATTTCCGCGAACGGCGACAAGGAAGTCGGCGAGAAGATCGCGGAAGCGATGGAGAAGGTCGGCAAGGAAGGCGTCATCACCGTCGAAGAGGCCAAGGGCCTCGAATTCGAGCTGGACGTCGTCGAGGGTATGCAGTTCGATCGCGGCTATCTGTCGCCGTACTTCATCACCAACCCGGAGAAGATGACGGTCGAGCTGAACGATCCGTACATCCTGATCCACGAAAAGAAGCTGTCGAACCTGCAGTCAATGCTGCCGATCCTCGAGTCGGTGGTGCAGTCGGGTCGCCCGCTGCTGATCATCGCCGAGGATATCGAAGGCGAGGCGCTCGCCACGCTGGTGGTCAACAAGCTGCGCGGCGGCCTGAAGGTCGCGGCGGTCAAGGCTCCGGGCTTCGGCGATCGCCGCAAGGCGATGCTTGAGGACATCGCGATCCTGACCAAGGGCGAAGTCGTCAGCGAGGATCTCGGCATCAAGCTCGAGAGCGTCACGCTGGGCATGCTGGGCACCGCCAAGCGCGTCACGATCGACAAGGACAACACCACCATCGTCGACGGTGCGGGTGAGGCCGATGCGATCAAGGGCCGCACCGAGGCGATCCGTCAGCAGATCGAGGTGACCACCTCGGACTATGACCGCGAGAAGCTGCAGGAGCGTCTGGCGAAGCTGGCCGGCGGCGTTGCCGTCATCAAGGTCGGTGGTGCGACCGAGATCGAGGTGAAGGAGCGCAAGGATCGCGTCGACGACGCGCTGCACGCCACCCGCGCCGCGGTCGAGGAAGGCATCGTTCCGGGCGGTGGCACCGCGCTGCTGTACGCCACCAAGGCGCTCGACGGCGCGAAGGGCGACAATGACGATCAGACGCGCGGCGTCGACATCGTTCGCAAGTCGCTGACCGCGCTGGTGCGTCAGATCGCGCAGAATGCTGGCCACGACGGCGCCGTCGTGTCGGGTAAGCTGCTCGACCAGAACGATACGTCGTTCGGTTTCAACGCCGCGACCGACGTGTACGAGAATCTGGTTCAGGCCGGCGTGATCGACCCCACCAAGGTGGTGCGCACTGCGCTGCAGAACGCCGCATCGGTGGCGGGCCTGCTGATCACCACCGAGGCGACCGTCGCCGAACTGCCCGACGACAAGCCGGCGATGCCGGCGATGCCGGGTGGCGGCATGGGCGGCATGGACTTCTGATCCCCTCCGGGGCGGCATCCGTCGCCCCGGGATAAGGATCGGTTGCTGTCAGGCAGACCAACGAGAGGCCGGCGGAGCGATCCGCCGGCCTTTTCGTGCGCGCAGGCACGCCACCGAACGCCGCATCGTGCGTTCCGCGCGGCATGGACGATCTTTCTCCGCCCGCCACGCGCCGTATCCCTGTCGACAGCGTCATTTTCGGATATGGGCCGATGCTCCCGCTTGTCGCGGCGGGGATCGGCGCATGGGTGTTGCCGGGCGCCTGGCCGGTGCTCGCCATCCAGCTCGCGGTGATCTGGGGCGCCTTGATTCTTTCGTTCATCGGCGGGGTGCGACGCGGATTCGGGTTTGCGACCCCCGCTGCCTCGACCGCGATCGAACTGGCGGCCGCGGTCGCCTATGTCACGATCGCGGGGCTGGCGCTGGTGATGTCGCGTGCGGCGATCTCGGTGGCGCTGCTGGCCGCTGGCTATGCGTTGGCGGCCCTGCTCGACCGGCGTGCTGCGCTCGCCGGGAACGCGCCGCGCCATTTCGCCCGGCTGCGGCCGCCGCAAATGCTGCTCGGCTGCGCCGGGCTGGCGGGATGCTGGGCGTGGTTGATGAGCGGCTGATCCCCGTCACCGGGGAATCGCCTCCGTCACTTGTCCTTCATCGCCTCCAGCAGCAGCTTGACGTCCTGGCTGCGGCCGCGCGGCAGGATCAGCACGTCGCTGCCGCTGGCAACGACGATCAGATCCTCTACCCCGACCATCGCGATACGCAGGCCGTCGCTGCGTGCCAGGCAGTTACGGCTGTCGAGCATGACGACCTCTCCCGAGGTGGCATTGTCGCCGTCATCCCGTGCGCTGATCGCGTGCAGCGCATCCCAGCTGCCGACGTCGCTCCAGCCCATCGCGACCGGTACGACCGCGACACGCTCGGCCTTTTCCATCACCGCATAGTCGATCGAATCGGACGGCGAGGCGCCGAATGCAGCGGCGTCGGGGAACACGCGGACGCCATCACGCCGCGCCGCGTCCAGCGAGCGTTGCACCGCGTCGAGCATGTCGGGACAGAAAGTGCGCAGCGCATCGACGAACGCATCGGCGCGGAACAGGAAGATGCCACCGTTCCAGGCATGGTCACCGGACGCGACCATCTGTTCGGCCACCGCGCGCTGGGGCTTCTCGACGAAGCGGGCAACGCGGTGCACGCCGGTGGCGAGCTCTTCGCCTACCTTGATATAGCCATAGCCGGTTTCAGGGGCGTCGGGCGTGATGCCGAAAGTGACCAGCCAGCCGTCCTCGACCAGCGGCAGCGCGGTGCGGATCGCGCTCTGGAAGGCGTCGGGATCGGCGATGACATGGTCCGACGGCATCACCAGCAACGGCTGGTCCGGGGCGGCGGTCAGCGCGGCCAGCGCGATCGCGGGCGCGGTGTTGCGGCCCATCGGTTCGAGGATCAGCGCCTGTGGCGCCGCGCCGGCATCGGCCAGCTGGCGTTCCACCTCGTCGGCGTGCGCGGCGTTGGCGACGACGATCGGCGCGGTATAGGTGTCGCCCTGCGCTCGCGCTGCGGTGAGTTGCAGCATCGTCGCTTCGGCGGTCAGTGCCAGAAACTGCTTCGGCTTTTCCGGGCGAGACATCGGCCATAGCCGGGTGCCCGATCCGCCAGACAGGATCACCGGCACGATATTGGTCATCAATTGTCCCCTGCTTCCCCCGAAGCGCGCGAGCGCTCCCGTCGCGCCCACAACCCGCAAAGCGACGAACGGCTCCCTACTTCTTCAAGCTTTCTTTGCCAATTGCAGCGATAGGTTAACCAGTCCCGTTCGTCCCATCCCAGGAACCCAGCGCCGCGTCATGGTTCGCCTTTTCAAGCATTATGTGCCCAACGCGGTGCTGTTGCTGGGCGTGCTCGATTTCGCGTTGCTGCTGATCGCGGCGGAAGGCGGATGGCGGGTACGCGCCTGGCAGATCGGGATGGCGCCCGGTGGTCTGCACACCCGTATCCCGCAATTGCTGTCATTTGCGGTGCCGTTGCAGATCGCCATGGTCGCGGTCGGAGCTTATGGCGCGGACACGATCCGTTCGCTGCGCGTGGCGACGTCGCGGCTGATGGTCGCGGTGTCGCTCGGCATCCTGCTGCTGTCGGTGATCTTCTTCCTGGTGCCGGCGATCACCTTCTGGCGGTCGAACCTGTTCTACGCGATGCTGCTGTCGATCGCGATGCTGTTCGCGCTGCGGCTGGCTGCGGGACGCACGATCGGCGGCGACGTGCTGCGGCGGCGGGTGGTGGTATTGGGCGCCGGCGCGCGGGCGGCGCGGATCGCGGCGCTGGCGGAGCGTGCGAGCGCCAATTTCAGCGTTATCGACTATATCGCGATGAACGACGGCGAAGTCGCGGTCGGGCGCGCGCGCCGCCGCGATACGGTCGCCAGCCTGCCGGATCATGTGCTGAAGATGCGCGCGTCGGAAGTGGTGCTGGCGATGGAGGAGCGGCGCAACGCCCTGCCGCTGAACGATCTGTTGCGGATCAAGACCACCGGGGTGATGGTCTGTGACATCTCCACCTTCATCGAGCGCGAGACGGGCAGAGTCGATTTGGCCAGCGTCAATCCGTCGTGGCTAATCTTTTCCGATGGGTTTTCCTCGGGTCAGATGCTGAATGCGGCTGCCAAGCGCAGCTTCGATATCGCGGTCAGCCTGATCCTGCTGGTGGTGACCGCCCCGCTGCTGATGCTGGTGGCGATCGCGATCCGTCTGGAGACGCCGGGTCCGGCGCTGTATCGCCAACGCCGCGTCGGGCTGCACAACGAAGAATTCGTGATGATGAAACTTCGTTCGATGCGCGAGGACGCCGAATGCGCCGGCGGCGCGGTGTGGACGAGCGAGCGGGACCCCCGCATCACGCGGATCGGGCAGTTGATCCGCAAGATACGGTTCGATGAGCTGCCGCAATGCTGGAGCGTGCTGACAGGCGACATGAGCTTCGTCGGGCCACGCCCCGAACGGCCCGAGTTCGTCGCCGGCCTGGAACGCGAACTGCCCTTTTATGCCGAACGCCACATGGTGAAGCCGGGGATCACCGGCTGGGCGCAGATCAATTATCCCTATGGCGCTTCGGTGGAGGATGCGCGGCACAAACTGGAATATGACCTGTATTATGCCAAGAACTATTCGCCGTTCCTGGATCTGCTGATCCTGATCCAGACGCTGCGGGTGGTGCTGTGGCCGCAGGGGGCACGGTGAGGCGATGAGCGCCGGGGCGACCGCGATCATCCTGATTCATGCCGTCGTGGCGCTGCTGTTCTGCGGGATCGTCCTTTCGATCCCGCGCGACGGATCGCTGGCGGTGCCGCGCTGGTTGCTGATGACCGCGGCGGTGATCACGGCGCTATGGGCGCTGGCGACCGCGGGCATCGGGCGTGATGATCCGGCGACGGGGCTGGTTGATGCGGCCCGCGATGCCAGCTGGCTGGCGGTACTGGCGGTGCTTGATGGCGTATCGGCCGCCCGGCGTGGGGCCGAGGGACGCGCGCGTCTGACGGCCTATGGCGTGACCGCGGCCTGCTTCCTGCTGTCTGCCGGTACGGCGGTGGCGGGCCAGCTTGCCGCCACGCCGGCGGTTACCGCTCTGGTCGAATCGACCGCACTGACGCTCCGCATGCTCGCGATCGTCGCCGCGCTGGTGCTGGTGCAGCGCGCGGCGGCGACGGTCGCGGACGATGGTAACGGCCGGCGCGCGATCATCGTCGCGCTCGGCCTGGTCTGGGCGGGCGATGCGATCGTCTATGGCTTGGCTTGGATCGGTGATGGCTTCCCCGCGATCCTGACGGTGACGCGCGGCGCGGTGATGGCGGTCGCGGCGCCGCCGATCCTGGTGGCGATCCATCGTGCCGGCGCCCCGGTGCGCGTGTCGCGATCGGTCACGCTGAAGGCGGCGGCGGTGGTCGGCGTCGGCCTGTATGTGCTGATCAGCACGGTCGCGATGAGCTACCTCGGCACGCTCGCCGGCTCGCATGCACCGATCGCCCAGACGGCGTTCGTGTTCGGCACCGCTGCCAGTCTGCTGACGCTTGCCTCGACGCCGTGGCTGCGCGGCTGGGCGAAGGTGTTCGTCGCGAAACATCTGTTTCGCCATCGGTACGATTATCGCAGCGAATGGATGCGCTTCACCGCCACGCTCGGGGCGCCCGACGGGCGACCCGCCCCGCTGGCGGAACGGATCGTTCAGGCGGTGGCGGACATGACCGCCTCGCCGGCCGGGCTGTTGCTGATGGCGAACGGGGAAGGACTGGCCGTTGCCGCCACCTGGCGCTGCGACGCCCCCGACACGCTGGCGGGAGACGCCGGCGCGTTACTGGCGCATCTGGCGGGCAGCGCGCGGATCGTCGATCTGGACCAGGTACGCGACGGCGTCGCCCCCGCGACGGAAAGCGCCGCCATTCCCGAGTGGTTGCTGGCGCGTGACGATGCCTGGGCGCTCGTGCCGCTGCTGCATGGCGAGCGGCTGATCGGCGTGATCGTGCTGACGCGACCCCCGATCCCCCGCCCGCTGGATTGGGAGGATTTCGACCTGCTGGGCGCGGCGGGCCGGCAGGCGGCAAGCTATCTCGCGGAAGAGGCGGCGCATGACGCATTGGTCGAGGCGCAGCGCTTCGAGGAGTTCAATCGCCGCTTCGCCTTCATCATGCACGATCTGAAGAATCTCGTCAGCCAGATGGCGCTGGTGGCGCGCAATGCCGAGCGGCATGCCGACAATCCCGATTTTCGGGCCGATATGGTGGCGACGTTGCAAGACACGTCGCAGCGCATGACGCTCCTGCTGTCGCGACTGTCGCAGCGCGTGGTCGGCGCGCCGGCGGTGGCGGCGCGCGGCAGCGTCGCGGTGCTGGCGCTGGCCGAGCGGATGGCGGACGCACGGCGCGCGCAGCATCCGATCCACGCCGGCGGGGCCGAAGCCTGGGCGGTGGCCGACGCGAGTGCTTTGGAAACCATTTTGGACCATGTGATCCAGAACGCGGTGGAGGCCAGCGCGCCGGGCGTGCCGGTAACGCTGCTGGTCGGCGCGCGGGGGAATGATGTGACGATCGAGGTAACGGATCGCGGGCATGGGATGACCCCGGCGTTCATACGCGACGGACTGTTCCGTCCGTTCGTGTCGCGCAAGCCGACCGGGTTCGGCCTGGGCGCGTTCGAGGCCCGCCAACTGGTCGAGGCGATGGGCGGACGGCTCGAAGTGGAAAGCCGGGAGGGCGTCGGCACCTGTTTCCGTATCGCGCTGCCGCGGTGCGCCGCGGTGGAGGCGGCGGCATGAGCGGTGCGCGCGTCGCGGCACGGCCGGTGCTGCTCATCGTCGAGGATGATGCCGGGCTGCAACGTCAGTTACGCTGGGCGTATGACGGCTATGAAGTGGTCGTCGCGGGTGACCGGGTTGCCGCGCTGGAGGCGGTTCGGCTGCATGAGCCGCAGGTGGTGACGCTCGATCTGGGGCTGCCGCCCGATCCCGACGGTACGAGCGAGGGGCTGGCGGCGTTGGGAGAAATCCTGTCGCTGAAGCCCGATACCAAGGTGATCGTCGCGTCCGGCCATGGCGCGCGCCCATCCGCGCTGGCGGCGATCGCGGGCGGCGCCTGGGATTTCTATCAAAAGCCGATCGATATCGATCAACTGGGCCTGATCGTCGCGCGCGCCTTTCATGTGCAGGCGCTGGAAGCGGAGAACCGCCGGCTGGCGCAGCGGGTGGAGGGCAGTGCCGGGCTTGGCGGGCTGATCACCGCCGCGCCCGAAATGCTGAAGGTGATGCGGACGATCGAGCGCATCGCCCCGGCGGATATCAGCGTGATGCTGCTGGGGGCGAGCGGCACCGGCAAGGAACTGCTGGCGCGCGGGCTGCACGATGCCTCGTCGCGCCGCGACCGCCCCTTCGTCGCGATCAATTGCGCTGCGATCCCGGAAACGTTGCTCGAAAGCGAATTGTTCGGGCACGAAAAGGGCGCGTTCACCGGCGCGGTGAAGACGACGCCGGGCAAGATCGAGCAGGCCGATGGCGGAACGCTGTTCCTCGACGAGATCGGCGACGTTCCACTGGCCTTGCAGGTGAAGCTGCTGCGCTTCCTGCAGGAGCGGGTGATCGAGCGGATCGGCGGGCGGAAGCCGATCCCGGTCGAGACGCGGATCGTCTGTGCCACCCACCAGAATGTCGATGCGATGGTGGCGGACGGGCGGTTCCGCGAAGATCTGTATTACCGGCTGGCGGAAATGGTCGTGCGGATCCCGGCGCTGGCCGAACGTACCGGGGACGCGGCGCTGCTGGCGCGGCATTTCGTCGCGCGCTTCGCACGAACGCTGGGCAGCGACGTCACCGGTTTCACTCCCGATGCGCTGGCCGCGATCGATGCCTGGCATTGGCCCGGCAACGTCCGCGAGCTGGAAAACCGTGTCAAACGCGCGGTGATCATGGCCGAAGGCAGGCTGGCCGGCACCAGCGACCTCGATCTGCAGCCCGCGAGCGACGATTCGTTGCCGATCAACCTGCGCGCGGTGCGCGAGGCCGCCGACCGGCAGGCGATCCGTCGCGCCCTGATGCAGAGCGACGGCAATATCTCGGGCACGGCGCGGTTGCTGGGGGTCAGCCGTCCGACGTTGTACGACCTGATGAAGAGCTACGATCTTCATGCGTGAAGGTCCGCTGGCGCAGCCGCGACGCCGTCACCGCCGCCGGGTGTGGGCGGAACGATCGCAGCGGGCGGGGCGCTGGGTCCGCTGGGGCGGCGGCGTGCTCGCGTTCGGGGTGATCGCGCTGGCGGTCGTCTGGTTGGCCCGCCGTGCCGATCGACCCGATCCGGCGATCGCCTGGCGGGAGGGGATCGCGGCGCAGCAGCGTGGCAATTACTCCGCTGCCCGCAACCATTTCATCGCCGCCGCGCGATCCGGGGAGCGTAGCGGCGTGGCGCTGCTGCGCCTGGCGCGGGTCTACCTGTTGCTGGGCGACGGGCTCGCCGCGCAAGGGGCGCTTGACCGGGCGATCGCGGCGGGCGTGCCGGTGGGGCAAACCCGCGCGCTGCACGTCGCCGCGCTGGCCGCGCAAGGCGACAATGAGGGGGCGATCGCGGCGGCGGCGGCGCTGGGCGACGATCCCGTCGCGCAACGCGCACGCGCGCAGGCACTGGCACAGGCCGGGCGCGGCGCGGAAGCGGTCGGCGTCCTGCAGGCGGTGTTGGCGCGAGCGCCACAGGATGCCGCCGCCTGGACGCTGCTGGGGCAGACCAGGCTCGATCTGGGTGACGTCGCGGGCGCCACCGACGCCGCCGCCCGGGCGATCGCGGGCAAGGACGCGCCGCTCGCCGCTTTGGTGCTGGCCGGGGATGTCGTGCGGAGCCGCTACGGCGCGGTGGCGGCGCTGCCGTGGTACGAGGCGGCGCTGAAGCGTGACGCTTACTTCTACCCGGCGCTGATCGACTATGCGGGCACCCTGGGCGATGTCGGTCGCCACGGCGACGCGGTCGCGGCGGCACGACGCGCGCTGGCGGCGCGCAACGGCAGCCCGCCCGCGCTCTATCTGCTGGCAGTGGTGGCGGCGCGCGCCGGGAACATGGCGCTCGCGGGCGATCTGCTCGACAGGACCGGCGGCGCCCTCAATGGCCTGCCCGGCGGATTGCTGATGTCGGGCGGGATCGATTATGGCGCCGGGCGCTACGAACAGGCGGCGATCAAATGGCGCGCGCTGCTGGCGCGGCAACCGATGAACCTGCAGGCGCGGCGGTTGCTGGGGGCGGCGTTGCTGCGGACCGGCGATGCCGCCGGTGCCCTCGACACGCTGCGCCCGATCGCGCTGCGGCGCGATGCCGACAGCTATACGCTCGGGCTGGTCGCGCGCGCGTTCGAGGCGCAGGGGCAGCGGGACTGGGCGGCGCGCTTCCTCGATCGCGCCGCCGCGATGCCGTCGTCGCCGGCGGCACCGTTCGGACAGGACGACGATCCGGCGGCGCTGGCCACGGCGGTGGCGGAAAATCGCGCCGATCCGCGCGCGATGGTGTCGCTGGTGCGCGGGCGGCTGGAGGCGGGGCAGGGCGGCGCCGCGCTGGTCGAGGCGCAGGCGCTCGCGCGACAGTCACCGGGTGCGCCGGCGGCGCATGTCCTGATCGGCGACGTGCTGTTCGCGACCGGAAGGGCGGGCGCGGCGGCGGCCAGCTATGCGCGCGCTGCGGACCTGCGCTTCGATCGCGCCACGATGCTGCGGCTGGTCGAGGCGCGTCTGATCTCGGGCGATCGGCGCGGGGCGGCGGACGCGCTGGCGCTGTATCTGGCGCAGCATCCGGCCGATATCGCGGCGCGTCGCGCGCTGGCGAATGCCCAGTTGATGACGGACCCTGCCAGCGCGCGGGAAACGCTCGATCCGCTGCTGATCGAGCTGGGCGGTCGCGATGCGCTGCTGCTCGCATTGGTGGCGCGGGCGCGGGTGGCGGCGGGGGATGCCGGCGCGGCGCTTGCCCCGGCGCGTGCGGCCTATCGCCTGCAGCCGATGAACGCGACGATCGCCGATGCTTATGGCCTTGCGCTGCTGGCGACGGGCGATGCCGGCGGGGCGCGACAGTTGCTCGACAAGGCGATCGCGCTCGCGCCGGGGCGGGCGGATATCCGGGCGCATCGGGCGCAGGCCGGTGAATGAATCTCCCTCTCCCGCTCGAAAGCGCATGATGCCGTCGCGCGGTTGAGGCGGCGAGAGCTTGAGCCCGGCCCCGCCGAACGCTAGCGCTCGCGCATGTCCGACGCTCTCGACAGGATCGCCGCCGCGCTGGAGCGGATCGCCCCGCCGCCGCCGCCTTCGGCCAATCCATTGCTCCACCCCGCCTATGTCTGGCGCGATCACAGCCTCGTCGCGGCGCGCGATTTCCGGCCGCTGCCGCTCACGCTGCTGCACAATGTCGATACGCAGCGCGACGCGCTGACCGCCAACCTGCGGCGGCTGGCGGCCGGGCAGGCGGCGCAGGACGCGCTGCTTTGGGGCGCGCGCGGCACCGGCAAGTCCGCGCTGGTGAAGGCGTCGGTCGGCGCTGTGCAGGCGGAGGGCGGCGCGCTGGCGCTGATCGAGGTGCCCGGTGATCGACTGGCGACGCTGGCGCCGTTGTTCGACGTGATCGCGGGCGTGTCGCGGGCGTTCGTGATCTTCCTTGACGATATCGGCTTTGACGCGGCGGCGGATGCGCGGGTGCTGCGCTCGCTACTGGAAGGTGGGGCGGAGGCGCGCCCGGGCAATGCGCGGCTGATCGTCACCTCGAACCGTCGGCACCTGGTGGTGCGCGACATCCGTGAGCAGGAAAGCGCGATCAACCCGCGCGATTCGGTCGACGATCAGCTCGCGCTGGCGGATCGGTTCGGGCTCAGCCTCGGCTTTCACGTCGTCGATCAGGACGCCTATTGCGCGATCGTGCGGGGTTATGCCGCCCAATACGGCCTGCCGTTCGACCCCGCCGATGCGATCCAATGGGCGACACGCCGCGGCAGCCGGTCGGGGCGGGTGGCGTGGCAATATGTCGTCGAACTGGCGGGGCGGGAAGGAAAGTCGCTGGACGTCGCGGCGGCGACCGGCGGGGCAGGGGAGGAGTAAAGGCCCCGGCTCCGCCGTCGCGCTGGCGCGTCATCCCATCGCCTCCACCTTTTCCGCCAGTTCCAGCCAGCGCAATTCAGCGGCGTCCTTCTCGTCGCGCAGCGCGGCGATGTCCTTCGACAGGCGATCGAAGGCCGCCGGATCGCGGGCATAGAGCGACGGATCGGCCAGCGCTTCTTCCTTGCTCGCCACGATCGTGTCGATCTCCTCGATCCGCCGGGGCAGCAGATCATAGTCGCGCTGATCTTTGTAGCTCAGCTTGGTGCGCGCCGGTGCGGGGGGCGGGGGCGTGGCGTTGGCAGGTTTGGGCGCCGCCTTCTTCGTGTCGTTGCGACGGGTGCGCTTGGCTTCCCAATCCTCATAGCCGCCCGCGACGACATCGACCGTCCCCGACCCGTCGAGCCCCAGCGTCACCGTGACGGTACGGTCGAGGAAGTCGCGATCGTGGCTGACGATCAGCACGGTGCCGCTATAGTCCGCGATCACCTCCTGCAACAGATCGAGCGTTTCGAGGTCGAGGTCGTTGGTGGGTTCGTCGAGCACCAGCAGGTTCGATTCGCGCGCGAACTCTCGCGCCAGCAAGAGCCGCGAGCGCTCCCCGCCCGATAATGTGCCGACCTTCGCCTCCGCCAGTGAGGGATCGAACAGGAATTCCTTGAGATAGCCGTGCAGGTGCTTGCGTGTGCCCAGCACGTCGATCCATTCGCCGCCGTCGGCCAGCACGTCACGCACCGTCTTTTGCGGTGCCATCAGGCTGCGCTGCTGATCGATGACGATGCCGTCCAGCGTCCTGGCGCGCTTGACGATGCCGCTGTCGGGTTCCAGCTCGCCGGTCAGCAGTCGCAGCAGCGTCGTCTTGCCCGCACCATTGCGGCCGACAATGCCGATCCGGTCGCCGCGCGCGACGCGCAGCGACAGATCCCGGATGATGGTACGGTCACCATAGCTTTTGGTGACATGTTCGACGTCGATCACCACCTTCGTCTTGACGTCGTCGGCGGCGACCTGCAGCGCGGCGGCGCCCTGCGGCCCCATCATCGCGGCGCGTTCGGCGCGCATCTCCTTCAGCTTGGCGAGACGGCCCTGGTTGCGCCGGCGACGGCCGGTGACGCCGCGTTGCAGCCAGTGTTCCTCGATCTTCAGCTTGGCATCCAGCCGGGCGGCGTTACGTTCCTCCTCGGCATAGACCTGCTCGGTCCAGGCATCGAACCCGCCGAAGCCGACCTCGGCACGACGTAGCTGACCGCGGTCCAGCCACAGCGTCTGGCGTGTCAGCCGGGTCAGGAAGGTGCGGTCGTGGCTGATGACGACGAACGCGCCGGTGTAGCGTTTCAGCCAGTCCTCAAGCCATTCGATCGCGGCAATATCCAGGTGGTTGGTCGGCTCGTCGAGCAGCAGCACATCGGGGTTCATCGCCAGCGCGCGCACGATCGCGGCGCGGCGTCGCTCGCCGCCCGATGCGGTCTTCGCCTCGCGCTGCAGGTCGATGCCGAGCTGCCCGGCGATCGCCTCCGCCTCGTATGTCGCGGGCGCCGCACCGCCGGCAAGGACATAGTCCTTCAGCGTCGCGAAGTCGCTGACGTCGGGATCCTGCTCCAGCATCACCACGTTCGTGCCGGGCACGATCGTGCGACGGCCCTCGTCGGCATCGATCGCGCCGGCGATGAGCTTCAGCAGCGTCGATTTGCCCGCGCCGTTGCGCCCGATCAGCGCGAGCCGGTCGCGTTCGCCGATGTACAGATCGAGGTGCCGGAACAACCAGCCGGCCCCCTGAACGAGGCCCAGGTCTTCATATGCTAGGATCGGTGCTGCCATCCCGCGCACCTAGGCGGCGGGGGCGATCGGGACAAGGCGCTCGGGGGAGGGCGCTCGGGGGAGGGCGCTCGGGGAGGGCGCTTGGGGGAGGGCGCCGGCCGGCTGCCACCGGCGGTGCGGTAAATGGGAACCCCATCCCCGGCGACATGTTGCATCACTGTCGTCGGCGTCATTCAGAGGCTGTTCAATCCCCCCTGCCTATGCCAGCACGCATGAGAATGGTCTCGATCCTCCTTCTGCTGGGCGCGATGCTGGCCCCTGCCACCGCGGGCGCGGCACAGGATCGCGAGGCAGTCGCCGCCGCGCGGGCGACGCGGCAGGGGCGTATCCTGCCGCTGAAGGAAGTCGAGCGCCGCGTGATCCCGACGATGAAGGACGCGCAATATATCGGATTTGATCTGGAGATGCCGAGCGGCATCTACACGCTCAAGTTTCTGCGGGGCGGCAGCGTGATCTGGGTCGACGTCGACGGGCGGTCCGGGCAGGTGATCGGTCGAACCGGACAATAACAGAACAGGGAGAACGACATGCGCGTGCTCATCGTCGAGGACGAGCCGAACCTCGGTCAGCAGCTGAAATCCACGCTGGAGGGCGCGGGCTATGCCATCGACCTTGCCACCGATGGCGAGGAGGGGCATTTCCTGGGATCGACCGAGAGCTATGACGCGATCGTGCTCGACCTCGGCCTGCCCGAAATCGACGGGCTCACCGTGCTGGATCGCTGGCGCAAGGAAGGCAGGACCACCCCGGTGCTGGTGCTGACCGCGCGTGATAGCTGGTCGGACAAGGTGGCCGGGCTGGACGCTGGCGCTGACGATTATGTCGCCAAGCCGTTCCAGACCGAGGAACTGATCGCGCGGCTGCGCGCGCTGATTCGGCGCGCGTCGGGCAATGCCTCGTCAGAGCTGACCGCGGGCGATGTGCGCCTCGATACGCGGTCGGGCAAGGTGACCCGCGCCGGAGAGCCGGTGAAGCTGACCGCGCAGGAATATAAACTGCTCAGCTACCTGCTGCATCACAAGGGCAAGGTCGTCAGCCGCACGGAACTGATCGAACATATCTACGATCAGGATTTCGACCGCGATTCGAATACGATCGAGGTATTCGTCACCCGCATCCGCAAGAAGCTGGGGCAAGATGTGATCACCACGATCCGCGGCCTCGGCTATAGCCTGGATGATCCGGACGCTTGATCCGGTGACCGCCGCCAGCAGCGATTCCGCCGACGAGCCGGTTCCGCCGGAGCCGATCGGCCTGCGCGCGCGCGGCTCGCTGTGGCGGCGGATGATCCTGATCGCGGCGCTGTGGATCTCGCTGCTGCTGGCGGGCGGAGGGTTCGCGCTCGATCGGGTGCTGGTCGCGGCGGTGACGCGCAATGCCGACGATCAGCTGGAATATGTCCTGCGTTCGTTGCTGGCGAGCGCGGAGATCGGCCCCGAAGGTGTCTATTTCAGTCGCGAGCCCGCCGATCAGCGTTTCATCGAGCCCTATTCGGGGCTCTATTGGCAGGTATCGGCACCCGGGCACGACATCTTTCCGTCCCGCTCCCTGTGGGACCGCCAACTCGCTTATGGCGCCGCGCATGACGATCGCGCGGTGCACACTTATGACAGCGCGCAATTCCGCGACGAGAAGCTGCGGATCGTCGAACGCGACGTGAAATTGCCCGGATCGCCGGTGCGCTGGCGGTTTCAGGTGGCCTCAAGCCGCGAGGCGCTCGACGCGCAGATCGCGATCCTGCGGCGAACGCTGGTGCGCAGTTTCGTGCTGCTCGGGGTCGGGCTGATCATCCTTGCGGCGTTGCAGACCTTCTATGGGCTATGGCCGCTGCGCAAGGTGCGGCAGGAGATTGCGACGATGCGCGCCGGCCGATCGAACCGGATCGTCGGCGATATGCCGCTGGAGGTGCTGCCGCTGGTGGAGGAACTCAACGCGCTGGTCGCCCATAACGAGACACAGGCCGAGGAGGCGCGCCGGCATGCCGGCAATCTCGCGCACGCGTTGAAGACCCCGCTGACCGTCATCATGAACGCCGCGACCGCGCAGTCGGACGATCTGTCCGCCACCGTGATCCGCGAGGCGCGCACGATGCGGCGACAGGTCGATCATCACCTCGCCCGCGCACGTGCGGTCGGGCGGCGGGGCTCGGCGCACAGCCGCGCCCCGGTGTGGCCGAGCGTCGAATCGGTCGAGCGAGCGGTGCGGCGGCTGTATCCGCATGTTCGTGTCGACATGGATGGGCCGAAGAATCTGGTCGCGCATATCGAGCGTCAGGACCTTGACGAGATCATGGGCAATCTCGTCGAGAATGCCGCCAAATATGGCGGCGGCAGCGTCTTCGTCACGATGGGGGCACAGGCCGGCTTCGTCGAGATCCTCGTCGAGGATGACGGCATGGGCATTCCCGAGGCGGACCGCTTCCGTATCTTCGATCGTGGCGTGCGGCTCGACACCGGCAAGCCGGGGACCGGGCTGGGGCTGGCGATCGTTCGCGACGTCGCGGAAATCTACGACGGCACGGTCACGCTGGAGGAGAGCGAGGATCTGGGCGGACTGCTGGTGCGGCTGCGGCTGCCGATGGCGGGGTGATCGGAAGACCGCGCAGCGCACATATCTGCCAGCCCGGATGCCGGATCAAATCCGGCATGGCGGCCCCGACATCAATGTTTCACGGCGAGATCGGTGAATTGCGCGTTGCGGCTGACGATCTCGTGCACCGGCTGGCCGACGCACGCCTTGACGATCGCCGCCTTGGTGGCGGGATCGCGCTTGTCCTCGATCAGCACGTCCTGCCCCTTGGCACTGAACGCGCGTGGGCCGTCGCCGTCATTGCCGTCGATCATGCCGCACACCGTCGCCCCGCCGATCAGCCGAACCTGAGTGAAGGTCGACGTCTTGCCGCCGGGCATGCCCTGCACCGCCATCATCCCCGCCCGCGCCGCCTTCACCAGCTTCGCGTCGGCATAGGTGCTGCCGCCATCGTCACAGGCGGCCAGAGCGAGCGGGAGGAGGAAGAGGGTGGGGCGGTTCATCGGCGGATTGTGGGGCGCGGGTGGCGGCGGGGCAAGCCCTCACCGCTCGCTCAGATAATAGCGATCCGTGGCGTTCAGCGCGTTGTCCAGTTCGTACACGATCGGCTGACCGGTCGGGATTTCCAGCCCGGTGATCTCGTCGTCGGGGATGTTCGACAGATGCTTCACCAGTGCGCGCAACGAATTGCCATGGGCGGAGATCAGCACGCGCTGCCCGTCCTGCAGCGCGGGGGCGATACGCTGCTGCCAATAAGGCAGCACGCGCGCGATCGTGTCCTTCAGGCTTTCGGTCGCGGGGATCGCGATCCCGGCATAGCGGCGATCGCCGGACAGGTCGAAGTCGCTGCCCGGTTCGAGCGGGGGCGGGGGAACGTCGAAGCTGCGGCGCCAGATGTGCACTTGCTCATCGCCGTGTTTCGCGGCGGTCTCCGCCTTGTCCAGCCCGGTCAGCCCACCATAATGCCGCTCGTTCAGCCGCCAGTCCTTCTCCACCGGCAGCCACAGCCGCCCCATCGCCTCCAGCGCGAGGTTGAGCGTCTTGATCGCGCGCGTCTGCACGCTGGTGAAGGTCTGATCGAAATCGAGCCCCTTCGCGGCCATCAGTTCCCCCGCCGCCCGCGCTTCCGCCGCGCCCTTCTCGGTCACATCGACGTCCCACCAGCCGGTGAAGCGGTTTTCGAGGTTCCAGGCCGACTGGCCGTGGCGGATCAGGACGAGCGTCGGCATTCAATCTTCCCCTAAATCAAGCATGAGAAACTGGTTGTGCGGGCTGGCGACATAATCGCCGAACGGTGGGCAGGAGACGAAGCCGGCACGACGATAGAGCGTCAGCGCGGCATCATAGGGGGGCGTCGTACCGGTTTCGAGATAGAGCGCGCGATAGCCACGCGCGCGGGCGGTGGCGATGATGTGTCGCAGCACCGCATGGCCTGCGCCACGCCCGCGTGCGGCGGTCGTGCTGCGCATCGACTTCACTTCGCCGCTGTCGGCCCCAAGCACCTTGAGCGCGCCCATGCCCATCAGCGTGTCACCGTCCCAAACCGAGAAGAAGTCAATATCGGGCGCCGCCAGCGCGTCCGCGCCCAACACGAAGGCGAAGCCGGCGGGGGTATTGCCGAGCTGATCGGCGATATGCTCCGCGACCAGCGGCGCGACCCTGGGATGGCGCGGATCGTCGGCACGAACCTGCATCGTCTTGTTCCCCTTCGCTGGTCCGTCTAGCGCCTGATGCCGCCGATACAAGCAGGAGAGCAGGCATGTCCGTACAGCGCCGTACCGTCGTATATGATGGGCCGGGCGGCCCGTTCGAGGGTGTCTTTGCCTGGGACGACGCAGCACCGGGCGCACGCCCCGGCGTGCTGGTGGTGCCCAATGTCCTTGGCCAGAAGGAGGCCGATAATCGCAAGGCGGAGGATCTTGCCGCGCTCGGCTATGCCGCGTTCGCCTGCGATGTGTTCGGGCAGGGCAAACGCGGCCAGCCGGGGCCGGACTATGCGCGCTACATGAACGAGCTGAATGCGGATCGCGCGCTGCTGCGCGAGCGGTTGCGCGCGAGCCTCGATACGCTGAAGGCGCAGACGGAGGTGGATGCCGCGAAGACCGCCGCGATCGGTTTCTGCTTTGGCGGCAAGTGCGTGCTCGATATAGCGCGCGCTGGGCTCGACACGTTGGGTAGCGTCAGTTTCCACGGCGTCTATGATCGGCCGGATTACGCGAATGTCGATCCGATCGGGATCAGGCTGCTGGTCTGCCACGGCTGGGACGATCCACTCGGTCCACCCGCCTCGATCGTTGCGCTGGCGGAGGAATTGACCGCTGGGCACGCCGATTGGCAGATCCATGCTTATGGCAATGCCGGCCACGCCTTCACCGACGAAAGTCGCAAGGATTCGACGATGCCCGGCGTGGCGTATGAGGAGCGCGCCGATCGACGCAGCTGGCAGGCGATGGAGAACTTCCTGGCCGAACTCTTCGGCTGATCGCAGCGCCCCCTCCTCGCGAGGGCGGGGGCGCCTGCCGCTTCTTACCGCTGCGCGGCCTCATGGTGGCGGATCACTTCGTCGATGATGAAGCGCAGGAACTTTTCGGAGAATTCCGGGTCCAGCTCGGCTTCCTCGCTCAACCGGCGCAGGCGCGCGATCTGCGCTTCCTCGCGCCCGGGATCGGCCGGCGGCAGGTTGGCGGTGGCCTTGTACGCCCCCACCGCCTGCGTGATCTTGAACCGTTCCGCGAGCAGGCAGACGAGCGCGGCGTCGATATTGTCGATGCTCTTGCGATAGCGATTCAGTACCTCGTCGCCCATGTTCGCTCCCGTTTCGTCGCGGCTCGCGCGCTTCCATGCGGGCGTGTGTGCGTTTGGGCAAGCCTGACGCTTGCCTTGCGCGTCGCCGCGCCCCAAAGGGCGGGGCAGATGACTGCCTCGCTCCACCGCCTCGCCGGCCATGCGCCGTCGCTTGATCCGATGATCGGCCTGGTCGCGGCCGACATGGATCAGGTCAACGCCGTGATCGTCGACCGCATGAAATCCCAAATCCCGTTGATCCCGGAACTGGCCGGCCATCTGATCGCGGGCGGGGGCAAGCGAATGCGCCCGATGCTGACGCTGGCGAGCGCGCGACTCGTGTCATACGCCGGCGACCGTCATCATTTGCTGGCGGCGGCGGTTGAGTTCATCCACACCGCCACGCTGCTGCACGACGATGTCGTCGACGGGTCAGACCTGCGGCGTGGCAAGCGCACCGCGAACATCATCTGGGGCAATCCCGCGAGCGTGCTGGTCGGCGATTTCCTGTTCTCGCGCTCGTTCGAGCTGATGGTCGAAGGCGGCAACCTGCGCGCGCTGGAGATCCTGTCGAATGCCTCGGCGGTGATCGCGGAGGGCGAGGTGAACCAGTTGACCGCGGTGCGCCGCGTCGATCTGGCGGAGGAGCGCTACCTCGACATCATCGGCGCGAAGACCGCCGCGCTATTCGCGGCCGCATGCCGCGTCGCGCCGGTGATCGCGGATCGCCCGGCGGCGGAAGAGGCCGCGCTGGATGCCTATGGCCGTAATCTCGGCATTGCATTCCAGCTGGTCGACGACGCGATCGATTACACCAGCGACGCGGGCACGATGGGCAAGGACGCGGGGGATGATTTCCGCGAGGGCAAGATGACGCTGCCGGTCATCCTTGCCTATGCGCGCGGCGACGAGGGCGAGCGCGCCTTCTGGCGCGACGCGGTCGAGGGGCGCCGCGCGAGCGACGCTGATTTCGCGCAAGCGGTCGATCTGGTCCGCCGCAGCCGCGCGGTGGATGATACCTTCGCGCGCGCCCGCCATTACGGGCAGCGGGCGATTGATTCGCTGGCGCCGTTCGATGGAAGCGCGGCCAAGGACGCGATGATCGAGGCGGTCGAGTTCGCGGTGGCGCGCGCTTATTAGGCCCTCAGTCCGGCGCAGGCGGTGATCGGGCCGGCGTCGGTTTGGCCGCCCGGCCCTGCCGACGATCGACGTTCGTCAGACGCTCCGCCCGTCCGCCAGCGCGCAGGCGCCGTTCGTTTCCACCTGGATCGTGGCGTGCCCGATGCCGAAATCATGCTGCAGCATCGCCTGCGCATCGTGCAGGAACGGGTCGCCGGGGTGCCCGCCCGGCATGCACAGATGCACCGTCAAGCCGGGCTCGGTGGTCGACATCGGCCAGATGTGCAGATCATGGATCGCGGCCACGCCGGGCAGCGCCGCGAGCGCGCCGTGGACGCGGTCATAATCGATCCCGCGCGGCACCGCCGCCAGCGACATCTCGACCGTTTCCCGCAGCAATCCCCAGGTCTGCCAGAAAATCACCGCCGCGATGATCAGGCTGACGAGTGGATCGATCCAGCCCGCGCCGGTCCACCAGATCACGATCCCGGCCGCTACCACGCCCGCTGACACCATCGCGTCCGACAGCATGTGCAGATAGGCGCCACGGATGTTGACGTCGCCCTGGCGCCCGCGTGCGAACATCCAGGCGGTGATCGCATTTACCGCGATGCCGATCGCGGCGACGCCCGCCACGTCTAGCCCCGGCACGTGCGGCGGGGTGCCGAAGCGCTGCGCCGCCTCCAGCGCGATCGCTCCGATCGCCACCAGCAGCAGCAGGGCGTTGGCGAGCGCGGCGAGGATCGTCGACCCCTTCAATCCATAAGTGAAGCGTTTCGACGGCGCGCTTCTCGCCAGCGTCGCGCCGCCCCACGCCACCGCCAGACCGAGCACGTCGGACAGATTGTGCCCCGCATCCGCCAGCAGCGCGACCGATCCGAGCGCGAACCCTGCCACTCCCTCCGCGATCACATAGGCGATGTTGAGGCCGATCCCGACCGCGAAGGCGCGATCCCACCGCTCGGGCGGCGCGGCGTGCGAATGGCCGTGGCCGTGATGCCCCCCATGCGAATGATCGTGGTGATGATGCGCGTGACCCATGAGCGTTCGCTTAGCATCGCGGCGCAAGGTGATACTAGGACAGAGCGAGAGTCAGCTTTCCCGGTGTGCGCTCACGCCGTTTCCAGCAGCCGCGCCGCCTGCGCGCGCGCCTCGTCGGTGACGGTCGCGCCGGACAGCATCCGGGCGATTTCCTCGCGACGTTCGGCGGGGGCGAGCGGGCGGACACCGGTACGGGTGACGGTGCCGTCACTGGCCTTGGCGATCAGCAGGTGAGTCGCCCCGCGTGCCGCCACCTGCGGGCTGTGCGTGACCACCAGAAGCTGCGTCGCCTCCGCCAGCCGCGCCAGCCGCTCGCCGATCGCGGAGGCGACCGCGCCGCCGACGCCGCGATCGATCTCGTCGAAGATCATCGTCGATGCGCCGCCTTCCTCCGCCAGCGCCACCTTCAGCGCGAGGATGAAGCGCGACAATTCGCCGCCGCTGGCGATCTTGGCGAGCGGCGCGAACGGCGCGCCGGGGTTGGTGGCGATCTCGAACTCGACTCGGTCGCGCCCCGCCGCCGACCACTCGCGTTCCTCCAGCGGCGCCACCACGGTGCGGAACCGCGCCGCATCCAGCTTCAACGGCGCCAGTTCGCCCGCTACCGCCGCATCGAGCCGCGTCGCGGCGGCGCGGCGTGTCTCGGTCAGCACCGCGGCGGCCTCCTCATAGGCCGCGCGAGTGCGGGCCACCGTCGTTTCGAGCGCGGCCAGCCCTTCCTCGCCCGCCTGCAACCGATCGAGTCGTTGCCGTAGCTCTCCGGCCAGTGCGGCGAGATCGTCGGGCTGGACGCGATGCTTGCGTGCCATGCCGCGCAACTCGAACAGGCGGGCTTCGTCCTCCTCCAGCTGACGTGGATCGTGCATCAGCGCGGCCGATGCCTCGCGCAGGCGATCCTGCGCCACGGCGCCCTCGATCACCGCTCGATCGACCGCCGCGAGCGCCTCCGCCAACGCGGGATGATCCTCCGCAATCCGCTCCAGCACGCGCCCCGCCTGGCGCAGATGCGTCATGGCCCCGTCGCTGCCGTCGATGTGGTCGGTCACCGAGTCGAGATCGCTGGCGATCTTTTCCGCGCGCTGCATCGACCGGCGGCGATCGGCGAGCGCTTCCTCTTCGCCCGGTTCGGGGGCCAGGGCGTCAAGCTCTGCGACGGCATGCTCCAGCCACTCGCGGTCGCGCTGCGCGCTGGCGAGCGTGTCGTGGGCGGCGGCGAGCGCCTGCTCGGCGCCGCGCCAGGCGGCATAAGCGGTCGCGACCGCCCGCGTTCCACTTCGCGCATACGCGTCGAGCAACGCGCGATGCCCCGCCGCGGCGAGCAGCCCGCGGTCATCGTGCTGGCCATGGATCTCGACCGTCAGCGCCCCGATCTCTCGCAGCAGCGCGGCGGAGGCGGGCTGATCGTTGATGAAGGCGCGGCTCCCGCCATCCGCCTTGACGATCCGGCGGACGATCAGCGGCTCGCCTGGCTCGATCTCCAGCCCGTTGTCGGCGAGCAGTTCGGCCAGGCCGGGCGGCGGGTCGAAGGTGGCGGTGACGACCGCCTGTGTCGCCCCCGCGCGCACCAGCCCGCTCTCCCCCCGCCGGCCGAGCGCAAGGCCCAGCGCATCGAGCAGGATCGACTTGCCCGCCCCGGTTTCCCCGGTCAGCACGCCAAGGCCGGCGCCGAACTCCAGCTCGAGCGCCTCGATCAGGACGACGTCGCGAATGGATAAAGCGGTCAGCATCGTTGCCCGCTCCTTATCCGCAAATGGCGCGGCTGTTTACCCTTTTTGTTCCGGCGGGGCGTGTCAGCGTGATGGCGGGATGCCGCTGGCGTCGGAAGCCCCGGCCGCGCCGCCGGTGGGGGCGGCGCCCCCGGTCGTCGTTGGCGTGGTGGGTGCTGGCGCCTCCGCTGTCGGAGCGCCGCCATTGTCAGGCAGCGGCTCCAGCACCTCGACCTGCGGGCGCGGCGGCGGGGGCACGATGTTGGTGCCCGGCGCGACCGGCGGGATCGCGGTGACCGGATTTTCGCCGATCAGCTTGTAGGCGCGCTCGTACCAGTCGGTGCCGGGATAGTTGGCACCGAGCACCGCCGCCGCCTTGCGCGCCTCGTTGCGGACGCCCAACGCCAGATAGGTTTCGGTCAGCCGCATCAGCGCCTCGGGCGTGTGCGTGGTGGTTTGATATTGATCGATGACCCGGCGGAAGCGCAGCGTCGCGGCCAGCCACTGGTGACGACGCTCGTAGAAGCGGCCGATCTCCATCTCCTTGCCCGCCAGGTGATCGCGAACCAGGTCGAGCTTCAGCCGGGCGTCGGCCGCGTAACGGGTGTTGGGGTAGCGCCGCATCAGCTCGCCAAGCGATTCCTGCGCCTGTTGCGTGATCTTCTGATCGCGGGTGACGTCGTTGATCTGCTCGTAATAGCTCATCGCGATCAGATAATAAGCGTAAGGCGCATCGCGGTTGCCCGGGTGCACCGACAGGAAGCGCTGCGCGCCCTGGATCGCCTGTGTGTAGTCGCGATTGAGATAATAGCTGAACGCCCCCATCAACTGCGAGCGGCGCGCCCATACCGAATAGGGGTGCTGGCGTTCCACCTCGTCGAACAGCGCCGCCGCTTCCTTGTAGCGGCCCTGATCGAGCCGTTTCTTGGCGGCGGAATAGAGCGTGCCCACGTCACGTGCGACATAAGGCAGGTCGCCCTTGTTACGATTCGTCGCGCAGCCGGCGATCGGCAGGGCGAGGGCGGCGACGATCCCGAGCGTGATCGGACGGAAAAGGGGGGTACGCATTACCGGCGCTCTTAGCGTAGAGAAGGTGAGGCGAACAACGGCTTTCGCGCATTGTGCGTGTCGCGGCCGACGTTCCCGACCGCTGACCACGACGATCCGACAGCTACAGGAGTTCGAATGCCTGCCACCCTGCTCGCCACCAAGCGCGTCGAGAAGCCCTGGGGACGGCATCATCTGTATCCCGGTTTCCCCGATCCGGCGCCCGATGCGGCGCCCATCGGCGAGATCTGGTTTCAGTCGCCGCACGCCGAAGAGCCGGAACTGCTCGTCAAATATCTGTTCACCAGCGAAAAGCTGTCGGTGCAGGATCACCCAAACGACGAAGAGGCACAGAAGCGCGGGCTGCCGCGCGGCAAGGACGAGTGCTGGACGGTGCTGACTGCCGATCCCGATTCGACGATCGCGATGGGGCCGTTGCAGCCGATGACCAAGGAGGAGCTGCGCCGGTCCGCGGAAGACGGCTCGCTGGAGGGCAAGCTGAACTGGGTCCCGGTGAAGGCGGGTGATTTCTACTATGCCCATTCGGGCCTGATCCATGCGATCGGCGCCGGCGTGACCGTGATCGAGGTGCAGCAGAATTCGGACACGACCTATCGTCTGTTCGATTATGGCCGCCCGCGCGAACTGCATCTCGACGACGGGGTCGCAGTGGCGGATTTGGAACCCTATGTCGCGCCGCCGATCCCGGGCGAGATCGTGCCGGGCCGCACGATCCTGGTCGACGGGCCGAAGTTCGTCCTGGAACGCTGGACCGGCGGGCGGCGGATGATCGACCTGCCGGCGGGCAAGCAGGGCTGGCTGGTGCCAATCACCGGCGATGGCGTGGTGGGCGGCGTGGCCTGGAAGGCGGGCGAATGCGTGCTGGTCGACGGGCCGGAGGAATTGCACGCATCGGCCGACGCCGATTTGCTGTTCGCCTATCCCGGTGCGCGGCGGCTGTAACGCCGCCGCCGATAAGCGCTTGCTTTCTTGATAACTTTTTCATCTATGGGTAGAAAGGTACTAGTTGCACCGAGGATGAATGATGGAAAGTGGGCAGCATCCTCGACGGTTGTCGGGATGGCTGGCGGATGCGCGGCGGCGGATCATCGATGTCGATGATGGCCTGGCGCTGCTGATGCGGTGTCAGCGCAAGGATGTGATCGGGTGCGACCTGCTTGACCTGATCCATCCGGACGACCGGCATGGGGTGCGCGAGACGCTGGAGCTGATCGCGCGCGATCAGATTCCGTTGGCGTGCACGTATCGGATCACCGATAGGGAGGGCGCTGCGCTGTGGGTCGAAAGTCATATCGGGTCGACGTTGGCGGTTGGCTTGCGCCACTATCATGCCACGGTCGATCCCGAGGAACAGGCGATCGGGGAGGACACGAGCGCCAAACTGCGCGCCGCGGCGGAACGCATCCTCACCAAGCGCCGGTTACGGGCGCAATATTTCGGCGAAGACATGTTCGGGGAGCCCGCGTTCGACTTGCTGCTCGAGCTGTTCGTGCGCGCCCATGAGGGGCGGGATGTCCATACCACCAGCGCGGCGGTCGCCTCCGGCGCGCCGTTGACCACCGCGTTGCGACAGATCACGGCGCTGGTCGATCGCGGTTATATCCAGCGCGGTGCCGACCCGGTGGACCGCCGTCGCGTGCTGTTGCAACTGACGCCGACCGGAATGGCGACGATGCACGGCTATCTGGACGCGGCGGAGCGCGTATAACGCGCGATCATGCGCGTCCTGACGTTGTCGACCCTGTATCCCGATGCCGCGCGGCCGCGTTTCGGCACGTTCGTCGCGGCGCAGACTCGCGCGCTCGCGGCCTGTGCCGATACCGCGGTCGCGGTGGTCGCGCCGGTCGGCATCCCGCCCTGGCCGCTGCGCCGGCACCCGCGCTATGCGGCGCTGGCGGCGCTGCCGACGGAGGAGGTGCGTGACGGCTTGGCGGTTGCGCGCCCGCGCTTCACCGTCTGGCCAGGTTCTGCCGGTGGTGGCAACGCCGCGGCATTGCTGCGTGCGGCGACGCCGGTGGTGGATCGATTGCGGGAACGATTCGCCTTTGATGTGATCCACGCCTCCTTCTTCTATCCCGACGGCCCTGCCGCGATCGCGCTTGGGGAACGCTACGGCGTGCCGGTCTCGATCAAGGCGCGTGGCGCGGACGTGCATCACTGGGGCCACGTCGCGGCGACCCGCGCGCAGGTGTTGTCGGCGGCCCGGGCGGCAGACGGCCTGCTGGCGGTCAGCGCGGCGCTGCGCGACGACATGGTCGCGCTGGGCATGCCGGGGGATCGGATCGCGATTCATCGCACCGGGATCGATGCGATGCGCTTCGCGCCCGCCGATGATCGCGCGGGCGTCCGGCGGATGTTGGGGATCGACGGACCGTTCGTCCTGTCGATCGGCGCGCTGATCCCGCGCAAGGGGCATGCCATGGTCGTCGATGCGATCGCGCGGTTGCCCGGCGTCACGCTGGGCATCGCGGGGGAGGGACCGGAGCGCGGCGCCCTGCTGCGCCGGATCGCCCGCGCGCGCCTGTCGCCGCGCGTCCGCCTGTTGGGCGGGGTGGGGCACGAAGACTTGCCGCGATGGCTGGCGGCGGCGGACGTGATGGCGCTGGCCTCGCAGTCGGAGGGGCTGGCCAACGCCTGGGTGGAGGCGCTGGCGTGCGGCACGCCGATCGTCATCACCGATGCCGGGGGAGCGCGCGAGCTGCTGACCGACCCTCTCGCCGGGCGGATCGTGCCGCGCGACCCGGGCGCCATCGCCGCCGCGATCGGTGAGCTGCTCGCCGCGCCGCCCCCGCGCATGGCGGTACGACAGGTGGTGGCGGACTATAGCTGGGCGACCAACGGCGCGACATTGCGCGCGCATCTGGCCGGTCTGATCCGGTCGCATCGTCAGGGCGGGTGATCGAGGTGGTTGCCCAATCGCCCCGCAGCGCGCAGAGCGGCGGTATGAACGAGCAGGAAGATGATCGCTTCGTCGACGCGCAGGGGCGGCGATGGGAAAAGCTGCCGCCGATCCGCACTGGATTGCGGGGGCGGTGCCCGCGCTGCGGGCAGGGGCATATCTTCAAGGGATTCCTGACGATGCGGGAATGCTGCGAGGTGTGCGGGCTGGATTATTCCTATGCCGATCCCGCCGATGGCCCGGCTGTATTCGTTCAGCTATTCGCCTGCCTGCCCGGCGTCATCTTCGCGCTGATGCTGGAGATTCGCGCCAACCCGCCGTGGTGGGTGCATCTGCTCGTCAGTCTGCCGATCCTGGTGATCAGCACCGTGCTGCCGTTGCGCCCGCTGAAAGGCTGGTTGATCGCCAGCCAATTCTACTTCCGTGCGCGTGAGGGACGGTTGGTGCGCGACGGTGAGGCGCCGCGCCAGGAATAGCGGTGGCGCTTCCCTCCCGCGTGGGAGGGTTACTCCGCCGCCATGGCGCGGGGGTCCGCGCCGGCCGGGGTCGCGAAGGTCACCGGCGGCAATCCAGCACCATGATCCGCCACGACCGCGTCCATCGCTCCCACCACCAGATCCATATAGCGGCGGCGAACGCTGCTGCCGTTGAAATGGTGATCCGCTTCGCGAAGCAGCGTCAGCCGTAGCGGCGGATAATGCGCCAGCCGCCGCGCGCCGCGCCCGAACTGCATCGCGATCTCTGCCAGGCCGGGATCCTCGTCGCTGAAGACGAGATGCACGTGCGCACGGCGCTGCGACAGCGTGCGCAGCTGCGCGCGGACCTGCGCGGTTTCCGATCCGGGGGCGGGCGGGAACAGCCCGGTGATCGTGTGCCGCGTGCGGATCACCGCGCGCTTCAGCAGCACGCGTGCGATCCCGGTCAGATCGGCCTTGCCGGACAGGGCGCGGCGCCACTCGCCAGCATTGCGCATCGCGCGCAGATACCCCTTCAGCGAGCGCTTGTTGTCGCGCGTGGCGACGCGGATGTCGTCGCCATAATGCCAGATGAACTTCTGCAGGTTCAGGATGACCCCGCCGACGATCCGCTCGTCCACCAGCACCACCTGCAAGGCGGTATGCGCGCCGGAGCACAGGCCGAAGGTCATCGCATGACGAAAGCCCAGCGCCGCCAGTCGATCCATCCCCGCGACCCCCTCGACGATCCGCTCCGGGTCGTAATGCGGGTGGCGAGGGTTGTCCCCGGCGGGGCTGTCACCCATGCCGGTCAGGTCCATGCGCAGCGAGGCGTAACCCGCCTCCGCCAGCCGGCGGGCGAGCCTGACATAGGCGCGTCCATTGCCGATATGGTGGGTACTGCCTTCGTGCAGCAGCAGCGCCGCGATCGGCGCGGCGGCGCCCGTGGCCGGGCGGCACAGCACGCCAAACAACGCGCCGTCCTGGCCGAAGCGCAGCGGCTCCTCGACGAAGCGGTCGGTCGCCAGCGTGTCGCGGATCGCCGGAGCCCCGTCGGTGCGGGATAGCGGGGCGGCGGTGGGCGTGGTGTGGGGAATCCGGGCGAGCCAGTCCGTCACGCAATCGAACGTCGCGACCGGATTCTGGTTGGTGGTCGGATCCTGCATCCATTCCTCATAGTCGAGGAAGGGTATGTCGGAGATCGTCGCGCCCGCATCCTGCCACCGCTGCACGATCTTCGCGACGCGGCGATCGCCGCGCGCGGGCACGGTCAGCACCGGCACGGTCGGTGCGGGGGCGTTGCTCAGGTCGAGCGCGTTGATCTCTTGCTGGAACGCCGGTGGCCAGTGGAAGCCGTTGGTGTTCAGCGGCACCTCACCATCGATCGGCGGCACCGGATCGAGCCCCGACAGGCTGGCGACGCTTGCCCCCGCGCGCGTTTCGCGCAGGAACGCCTGCCCTGACAGCACCGGGGCGAGCAGCACCAATGCGGAGAGATCGGGGGTCGCCGTCGCCACGGTCAGCGCGATCGCCGCGCCGAGCCGCACCCCCGCCAGCGTGATATCCGCCGCGCCCTCGCGCCGCAGCAGCGCCGCTGCGCGCTGCGCATCCTCGACCAGCCCCGCCACCGTCAGCGGCGTGTCGACCGAGTCGCCGGTGCCGGCATAATCGAAGCGGGCCACGATCATGCCACGCGCCGCCAGTTGATCGGCGAGCGCCATCAGCCCGTAGTGGGTGCAAACCTCTTCCTGCCCGAACGCCGGGCACAGCACGACCCCGCGTGCGCCTGGCGCGATGCCGCCGGGCGGCGTATGCAGCCAGGCGAACCGGTCGTCGAGGTACAGGGGCCGCATCACCATCGCGTCACGCAAGCTCCAGCGCGGCGCGCACCCCCGCCGGCCACTCCGCCGGGTCGAAGCCATGATGCCGCAGCAGTGCGAGCACCAGTCGCTCCATCCCGAACGCGCAGCAGGCCGTCTGCGCCACGCCGCCATCCGCCGTGCGGATGCCCCAGGTGTCGCCGAAATAGGTCATGTGATAATTGAAGCTGAGGCAGGCGGTCGGGCCGGCGCCGTCGTTGACGGGGACGAGCAGCTCGAACTTCAGGTTCTGCATCCGCTGATTGTCGGCCAGCAACTTGCCGGCGCGTCCGAAGAACGGATCGTTGGCGACATCCACCTCGAACGGCAGTTCCAGCGAGCGGGCGAATGCCTGGCCACGCTCCATCCAATCCTGGCGGAAGGCGAGCACTTCGTCCGGCGTCCCGATCCGCACATATTCGCGCATGCGGAACAATTGCAGGCGGGTCGGTTCGAGCGACGGTTCGTGCCGGAAGCAATAGGAAGCGACGTCGACCAGATGGCCGCCTTCCTTCAATGGCCCGCGCGCGGCGACGATCGGATAGACAGAATAGCAGGCGGCGGGAGTCAGGACCAGGTCGGCGGGCTGTTGCGCGCCCATCCAATCCTCACCCTTTTCCATCTGATCAAGCAGCTTGTGATGGGCGCGATCATCGCCGCAGAAGCAGTGCACGGTTCCCGCGAAATGCGGGAAATTCTTCATATAGCCGCTCTTCTCGAACGTCTTCTGGGCCATCGCGGGGGGGAAGCGCATCACCTCGGGCCGGTCTTTCAGCCCGGCGGCGGTGATCGCGCGCTCCAGCCCGTCGAAGATCGCCTCGAACGTGCCGTTACGCCCCCACAGCCCGTCGATGCCGGTGGGGAAGAGGATGCCCGCGTCGATCAGGCGGGTACGGAAGCTGGTCTGCAAATCCATGTCAAAGCGTCCCCAGGTCTGCGCGCTGGGCGAGCAGCATCGTGCCCGTCGTCGCGGCGATACGATCGTTGTTGATCATCAACTGTGCGGACAGGATGTCGCGCAGGTGCCGGCCGATGCTGAAATCGGTGCCGTTCTTGTATCCTGCCATCCCGCAGATCCGCAGCGCCTCCAGCACCACCTCATGGCATTGCTCGGAGACATCGCGCTTCAGCATGTTGAGCACGCCGGCGCGCGCCATGCCCTGTGGCCAGCCGGATTCGGCCTCCGTCATCACCGGGCGATCGCTGCCCAGGGCGTGGGTCGCGTCGAACTGCGCCAGCAGCAGGCGGATGCGGGCCTGCATCGCGTCCAGCAGTCCTGCCGCGTGCATCAGGCGCGCAGCGCCCGGCTGCGCCACGCCCGGCTGCCGGCGGGCCTGCGCCCGCAGAAACTGCCGCGCGCGTGTCAGCGCCTCGACCGCGATCCCGGTCCACACCCCTGACCACAACAGATGCGAGGCGGGCACCATTGCTTCCGCCGCGATGTCGGCGAAGGGGGCGGGGATGATCTGCTCCGCCGCGCCGCCCGACCGAAAGGTAAAGCCAACGGTGCCGGTGCCGCGCATGCCCAGCGCATCCCATCCGCCGGTGGCTTCATATGTCGCCTGCGCGCGCGGGACGACGACCAGTACCTGGTCCGACGCAGGGGCGTCGCAATTGACGCGCGCGGTGACGAGGAAGACGTCGGCGTGATCGCCATAGGAAACGGTCGGCGCCTGTTTCTCCAGCGTAAAGCGATCGCCCGACACCTCGACAGCGCAGATGCTCGACCGCATGTCGCCACCCACCCCGACTTCCGAGGTGATCGACGCGAGCAGCAGTCCTTCCTCCGCGATCCGCTGCGCAAAGGCGCGGTGCCACGGCGCGTCGAGCGCGTGCATCACGATACAGGCGAGCTGGCTGTGATGCATCGCATAGATCATCGCGGTCGAGGCGCAGGCGCGGGCCAGGATCTGGCAATGCCCGGTCGCCTCCGTCATGGTCGCCCCGCCACCACCCAGGTGATGCGGCACCAGCGCGCCCAGCAGTCCTTCCTCGCGCAGCGCCTGCACCGCCTCGGCGGGAAAGCGTGCCTCGCGATCCACATCGGCGGCATGCGCCGCGGCGACCGCGGCAACGCGGCGCACCGCGGCGGTCATCGCCTCGTCGGGCTTGATCGCGTTATGCCGCATTGGCCGTGCCGTTGATGCTGGCGATCGCGGCGGCGAGCGACGCGATGCTGCTGAATGTCGCGCGGACAAGCAGCGAGTCCGGGAAAGCGACGTCGAACTCGTCTTCGATCGCCAGCATCACGCCGACGGTCTTGAAGGAGGTGAGCCCGGCGGCGAACAGATCGTCGCGGGGCGACAGTGATCCTGCCGGGACCGACAATCCACCCACGTCGTCGAGGATCATGCGCAGCTGCTGTTCCAAGTAAATCGACTCCTGACGGTAAGTGATAAGTGGCTTCGTGTCGGGCTATACGATGACGGTATTAAGGGCTGGTAAGCGGCCGTTCCCTAGCGACGGCGCAAGTCGTTGACGGCCGCCAGCACGAATCCCAGCGCGCTTGGCCCGTAGCGTCGCAACATGCGGCGCGGCTCCAGTACGATCCGCCACAGCCATTCCAGATTGAGCCCTACCAGGATCGCCGGCGGGGGTGTGGTGGTGCCCAGCAGCAGGCGGAACGACTGGCCGACGCACAATAGCCAGCAGGGGGGCAGCAGCGCGCGATAGCGATGCGCGAAGATCTCGCTTTTCGGCGCACCGATGCACAGGAACACGAGCGTCGCGCCGAAGCGGCGCATTTCGTCCGCCATCGCGGTGCAATAGGCGGCGTCGCGCTCGAAGCCGAACGGCGGCACGCGCGTGGCGCAGGCCGCCTGCGGTGCGGTGTCGGCCATCCAGCGCGTCAGCGCTGTCGCGGTATCGTCGCTATCGACGACGAAGAAGCAGCGATGCCCGGCGAGCGCCGCGGGATCCGCGAACATCCGCTCGATCACCTCGCGCCCGGTGACGCGACCGGGCAGAGCGATGCCGCGCCAGCGCGCGTAGCGATATACCGGAAAGCCGTCGGCGGTGACGATCTGCGCGGCCTGCATCGCGCGTTGCAGCTCCGCATCCCGCCGTGCCAGCGCGATATGCTGAATGTTCGGCGTGACGAACAGGCCGGCGCCTTCCGCCTCGCCGCGTCGTACCGTCAGCATGTGCCGTGCGGCCTCGTTCGCGTCGATATCGCAGAATCGCAAGCCGAAGACGCCCGCGCGGCGCCGTTCCGGTCCTGTATAGTTTGGCGTGGCGATATCCCGGTCCGCCGCCTGCATCGTCATGTCGGCACTCCGCAAGGAAAGATGCGCGTCGCTCTATGCGACAGGAATTAATATCGCGTATGACAAGTGCCGCACCTATCGTGCCCGCATTAACGATGTCGCAGCAGCTTGAGTGTTACGCGCACGGTCGTGATCATCGACGCCACTTCCTTGACCGACCCGGCCAATGCGCAGGCCGATGTCTGTGTGATCGGTGCCGGTCCCGTCGGCATCGCGCTCGCCTTGTCACTTGCCGCCGCCGGGCGAGAAGTTCTGCTGATCGAAGCGGGGGGCGAACAGCCTGACCCGGCGGTGCAGGATTTCTATCGCGGCGCCGTCAGTGATCCCGCGTTGCACAGCCCGTTACACGATTATCGCGAGCGGCGGCTGGGTGGCAGCTCGACGATCTGGGGCGGGCGATGCATGCCGTTCGACCCGATCGATTTCACGCCGCGCGAGTGGGTGGCTGACAGCGGCTGGCCGATCGATGGCGCGGCGCTGGCAGGTTATTATCCCGCCGCCAATCGCTGGTGCGAGGCGGGCGCGTTCGATTATGATGCGACGACCGCGCTGCCGGCCGATGCGAAGCCGATGATCGCGGGCTTCGCCGGCGGTGCCTATCGCACCGACCGGCTCGAACGGTTCAGCTGTCCGACCGATTTCGGGCGACGCTATCGCGACCGGCTGGCCGCGTCGCCGCAGGTGCGGCTGGCGATGCACACCGGGGTGAGCGCACTTCGCCTCGACTGCGACGGGCGGCGCGTGGCCGGTGTCGAGCTGCGATTGCCCGGCGGCGCGGTGGTGACGATCGCTGCGCGCGACGTGGTCGTCAGTGCGGGCGGGCTGGAAACCGCCCGACTGCTGCTGGCAAGCCGTGACGTGCATCCGCATGGAATCGCCAATCATCACGACGTGCTCGGCCGCTATTATATGAGCCATCTGGCGGGGACGATCGGCACGCTGCGGATGCGCGTGCCGGTGTGGCACGGCTATGATCGCGCCGATGACGGCACTTATTGCCGCCGCCGGCTGGCGCTCAGCGATGCCGCGCAGGCGACGCATCGCATCGGCAATGTCGTCGCGCGGCTGCATCATCCGCGTATCGCCGACCCGCGACATGGCACCGCGACGCTGTCGGCCCTGTATCTCGGGCGCGCGCTGGTGCCGAAACTGTATCGCGCACGGCTGACCGGCGAAGGTACGGCCGGTATTGCCGAGCATGCGCGTCACGTCGCCAACGTGCTGCGCGCGCCGGGTGACGTCATGCGGTTCGCGATCGATACGTTGTGGCACCGCTACCTGGCCGAGCGGAAATTTCCGTCCGTGGTCATCACCCCCGCGAAGGGGGATTACATGCTCGATTTCCATGCCGAGCAGATGCCCAACCGCGATAGCCGCGTCATGCTGGGCGAGGAATGCGATGCGTGGGGCGTGCCGCGGCTGATCGCCGACTGGCGTTACCTGCCGCAGGACGTGACGACGGTGAAGACCGCGCTGGCGCTGTTGGCGGCGGATCTGGAGCGTTCGGGGTGTGGCAGCCTGACCTATGATCCCGACACGGTGGAGCAGGAGATGACGCGCTACGGCGCCTATCCCGGCCACCATCTGGGCACCGCGCGCATGGGCAGCGATCCGCGTACCAGCATGGTGGACGGTGATTGCCGCGTTCATGGCATCGGCAATCTGCATCTCGCGGGGGCGGCGGTCTTCCCGACGTCCAGCCAGGCCAATCCGACGCTGACCGCGATCGCGTTGGCGCTGCGGCTGGCGGACCGGCTCGCCGCGCAGCGCGCGGCGGAGATAGGGATCAACGATCGACAGCGGGTGGCGGCATGATGCGGGTATTGGTGCTGGGTGCGGACGGCTTCGTCGGGCGGCGGGTGATGGCGCGACTGTCTCAGGCGGCGGGGATCGAACCGATCGCGGGGACGCGCCGTTCGATCGCCGCCGGCGATACGAGGCGTGTCGCGGTGGATGCCACCGATCGCGCGTCGCTCGACGCGGCGCTGCGCGGGGTGGATGCGATCGTCAATGCGGTCGCCGGCGACGCTGATACGATCCGGCGCAACGGCACCGCCGTCTTCGCGGCCGCCGCGGGGCGGCGTGTCGTGCATCTCAGCTCGATGGCGGTCTATGGAGCGGCGACCGGCACGATCGACGAAACCGCGCCGCTTGCGCAGGCTGCGGGCGCCTATGGCGATGCGAAGATCGCCGCCGAGCGCGCGGCGGATGGCGACACCGTCATCCTGCGTCCCGGCTGCATCTATGGCGCGGGCAGCCCGCAATGGACGCGGCGCATCGCGACCTTGCTGCGCCAGCGCCGGATCGGCGACCTGGGGGCGGCGGGGGACGGGTGCAGCAATATCGTCCATGTCGACGATGTCGCGCGCGCGGTCGAGGCGGGGCTGCGCGGCGGCAGTGGCGCGTACAATCTGGCGATGCCCGGGGCGCCGGACTGGAACGGCTATTTTCTCGCATTCGCCAAGGCGCTTGGTGCCGTGCCGGTGCGGCGCATACCGCGCTGGCAGATGACGCTCGACAGCAAGTTGGCGGCCATTCCGCTCAAGCTCGCGGAGCGCCTGCCGGGGCAGGCGCCGCCGGCGATCCCGCCGTCGCTGGCGCGGCTGTGGGCACAGGACATGCGGCTGGATGCGACTCGTGCGACGCGCGAATGGGCGCTCGACTGGACCCCGCTGGAGAGCGGGGTCGCGGAAGCGGCGTCGTCGCTGTAGAGGGCGGCGCGGTTCGTCATTTTGCTCACGCCGGGCCGTAACACCGGCTGCCAGCGCTGATTATGCCAGCCGTGCGCGCCGTCCTTCGGCGAAAAGCGCGGTGAGCGGGACGAAACCCAGCTTCCGCTGCGCCATGAAACTGGTCCCGGCGGCATTGATCAGCATCGTCGCGGTGGTGGCAATCGCCGCGCCCTGCGCGCCGAACCACGGGCACAGCACCGTCAGCCCGCCGATCAGGATCAACGCCGCCAGCGTGTTGATGTGCAGCAGCGAGCGGGCATAGCCGGTCATGCCCAGCAATTCCGGCGTGGTCGTGGTCAGCGCGGCGGCAAGCTGACCGATCAGCAGGATGCGCAGCGCAGGCGCGGCGGGGGCGAAATGCGGGCCGAACAATTGCAGGATCCGCTCCGGCCACAAGGTAACGACGAGGATCGGTCCCAGCGCGAGCGCCAGCGCGAAGCCCAGCGCGCGCCCCGCCTCGCGCTTCAAACCGATGCGATCGTCCAGCACGTAGAGGCGGGCGAAGCGCGGCGACATCATCGATGCGACGCCGCTGACGAACATATAGATGACCAGCACCACGCGCCACGCGATCGCGTACAGCCCGACTTCGTCGGTCGGGGCGAGCGCGCCGAGGATGAAGGGCGGGGCGGCGCTGATCAGCAATTGCACCAGTTCGAGGCTGAACAGCGACAGCCCGGTGCCGAGCAGCGATGTCGCGGGGGTGGCCGGGGTGCCGGCGGGGGGCAGGTCGCGCAGCAGCATCACCGCGCCGACGATCGTCGCGATCGTCATCGCCACCACCACCGCGAACAGCGCCACCGCGTCGGTCAGCGGCAGCACCACCGCGATCACGCAGAACAACCCCGGCCACAGCCAGGTGTAGACGATCTGGCTTTGCGTCACACGGTGCAGCCCCGCCAGGGCGCCGGCGACCAGATTGGCGAGGTTTTGCGGCACGATCGCGAGCGCACCGATCATGAACAGCGGCGCCATCGCCGGCTTGTGCATCACCCATGCCGCCAGCGGCCACGCCGCCGCCATCGCGCCCGCGGTCAACAGCAGCGACAACAGCGCCACCTGTGCCGCCGCCCGCCGCAATACCTGGCGCGCCCCGGCGGTATCGTGCGCGGCAAGCAGCCGCGCCATTTCGCGCGTCACCGCGCGATCGATCCCCAGCCGGCCGAGGCCCGACGCGACCATCAGCGCACCGAAGACGATATAGAAGGCGCCGACTTCCTCCAGCGACAGCCGCAACGCGATCAGCAGATGCATGCCATAGCGGCACGGCACGTCGATCAACCGCGTCGCGGTGGTGACGAGCGATCCGCCATACAGGCGGCGCAACGTGGCGATACGGTCAAGAGACATCGGGAAGAAGCTCAAACAGGGTAACGCTCTGCGCCGGCAGCGTCGTCGTCAATCGACCCCCGGTAAAGCGCCGCGGCGACAATGGCGACAGCCGTCCGTCGCTGAGTTGTGTCACGATGACGCGACCGGCGGCGCTGAAATGCATCAGCGCGATCGACAGTGGCGCGGGGGTTTCGATCTGTTTGTTGATCGCGACGATCGTCAGCGCGCCATCGGCACGGCGCAGCGCGGCGAAGGTGGCGACATCGTCGGGGGCGGGGGCGCGCGCCGCCACGCTGACCTCGCCGAAGCCGCCGCCTTGCCCGCGCGGGTTGCGGAACAGCTTCATCGCCAGATAGGCGGGGGTGCCCGGTGCCGGGGGCAGCCAGCGCGCCGCCATATCGAGCCCCTCGCGCGCGAAGATGCCCAGCACGTCCGCCTGCGCGGTCGCGCCGTTCATATGCCGCGCCGCGCCCCAGTCATATTCGGTGATCGCGACCGGCGTGCCTGGCACGTAGTGCTCGCGCACCCAGCCGCGTAACCGCGGGATCAGCGCGACCGGCGCAGCGATCCATGATTCGTCGCGATACGCCGGATCCCACAGGGCGCGGGTGGAACGGTTGCGGCGGCGCTGCATCGCGGGCGATACGTCATCCGAGAATTCGCCGCCCTGCGGATAGAAATGCACGCTGACCACATCCACCGGATGGCCCGCCGCGCGCCAGCGGTCGAGCAGCCATGGGATCAGTGCCATCCCGTGCGTCTGCCGCGCGTGATCGGGCAGATCGTGCCAGCCGCGCGCCTCGCCGATCTGCTGATCGAAACCGCTGTATTGATAGCCGGTCCAGCCCTCCGCCTCGGGGGCCACCACCATCGCCTGCGGGTCGACGTCCTTCACCAGTCGGGCATAGGCGATCGTGCGATCGGCCTGTTCCTGGGCATGCAGGCCGATGGGGAACACGTCGCGGTGGATGTCGTGCCAGCGTGCGGGCTCGTTATCCATCGCGTAGAAGCGCACGCCGCCCCGCGCCGCCGGGCCGAAGCGGGCGACGATCGACGCCAGCCAGGCTCGGGTTTGTTCGGGGGAGACGCGATGCGCCGCATCATGGGGGTCGTTGCCAGTGATGGGCGTACCATTGGGGCGGATGCCGTTGCCCGCGTTGGCGAAGCCGTCACGGTCACTGGCGGCCTGTTCGCCATAGCGGTCGATCGCGAACGCGGCGCGCTTGCCGCCGCCTGGCCCCAGCGATGCCGCCCAGCCGGTCATCGGCACGGTCAGCATCGGCGCGGCGCCGCCCGCGCGCGCCTGTGCGACGAAACGGGCACCATATTGTGCGGGATCGTCGGCGGCGATCGGCAGGCTTTCGAAAAACCAGTCGCGGCCGGCGCCGCGCGCTTCGTCGCGCCAGTCGTACAAGGATGCGCTGTTGCCGCCCGACCGTACCAGCGCCAGGCGAAGATCGCGCTGCACCGCCGGGCTGGCGAAGCTGATACCGTAGATCAGCGGGCTGATCGGGTGGACGTCGGCCGCCGCGTCGACAATGATCGGCATCGATAGTGGCGGCGCGTCGCCCGACCTCGCCGCTGCGGCCGCCAGGGCGATCCCGGCTCCGAGCAGCGCCGGGGCGACCACCCGCATCATCGCATCATCGCCTGCTGCGCGCGTGTCCGTTCCAGTCCATAGACCGCGATCGCCATGATCGTTGTCACTTCGCCGGGCGCGAGCGTCATCGGCAGCATTTCCGAGATCAGCAGGCCATAGATCAGATAATCCTGCAGCGCGGCGAGGAAGGGCGTGTCGTGCCGTCCGCGAAGCTGGTGCATCAGCAACGCGCCGCGCGCCGGGATCGCCGCGATCAGGATCGCGCCGACGACCCCGAATTCGAACAGGATGCCCATCCAGGTGATATCGGCAAGAAAGAAGAAGTGGTTGAAATAGGTCATCATCCCGGCGGGATCGATCGGGCTGATCGATCCGACGCCGAAGATCCAGCGGAACGGATCGGTGCCCAGGAAGGCGATGGCCTTCATCGTCGAGATATAACGGACATCGAAGGCGAAGGCTTTGTCGGTGCTGAAGATCGACGCCATGTACGGCACCGAAAATAGCCCGGCGAGCGCGAACGGGATCAGCGCGACCAGCGCGATCTTGATGCGCGGCGGCGCGACGACGAAGGCGGTGATCGCGGCGGTCAGCGCCAGGCCGAGGACATAGGTGCGCATCCGCACGAGCGAGAAGATCAGCATGAAGCCGCCCGCCCAGACGAGCAGCCAGCCGATCCGCGGCGAGGCGAGGAAGCGGCGCCAGGCGTAAAGCACGCCGATCAGGCCGAAATACATCGGCAGGCGGATGCGGTTGCCGCGCGCGTCGACCGCCAGTACCGGCGCGTCGCCAGCGACATAATGCTGCGCATAGGCCGATTGCGGCGCCAGCGCCCACACGATAACCAGCAGCGCGAAGGTGATCGCCGCGCAAATCAGGAACGCGAAGGCCAGCTCGCGCAGACTGGGCAGCAACCAGCGCAGCAGCGCGAGGAACGAGAAGAAGTAGATCAGCGACAGCAGCTTCACCTGCGAGGTGAGCGCGACGAAGAACGTCTGTTCGAAGGTGAACAGCGAGATGAAACTGGGCACCAGAATGAGCCACAGGATCGACAGCAGCATCTGACGCCCGCCGGGCGGGCGTGGCCCGGCGAACAGCAACAGACACAGCGGCAGCGAGACGATCGGGAACGCTTTCGACAGCGCCCAGAGCGGCGGCAGCATCTTCACATAATGGAATGTCTGCCCGAACAGCGGCAGCACCGCGACCAGGATCGCGACATACGCCCAGCGCACGTCGACGCCGGCGACGGGCGCGCGAGCCCGGCCGGCGTTTGCCGCCCGTCGCGCTGACGCGGGACCGAAAGGCGCGGCCACCGCCATGTCAGCGCGTGAAGGTGGTGCCGTTGCCGATCGTATAGTTCAGGCTGCGGCTGAACGGCAGCAGGCGATTGATATGCTGATCGATCCACAGATCGGCTTCCGCGATCGAGGAGCGCGGGACGAACACGATATCCTGCGATGCCAGCGTGACGCCGGTCGCCTGCCCGTGGCGCGCATAGGCGCGTAGATCGGCATGGCGCTGCGTGATCGTGCCGTCCGCTTCGCGGTGAATGATGACGATCTGGCGCGATCGCGCCGTGTCCAGCAGCCCGCCCGCGACGATCACCGCCTGCAACGGATCCATCGTCGCGGTCAGCTTGACCGGGCCGGGCTGACGCACTTCGCCGCCGACATAGACGACGCCGCCATATTGCCGGATCGCCACCGTGGGGCGCGCATTCTCGACCACGCCCTGGCGCCGCAGGTCGTCGCTGATGACCGCCGCGACATCGTCCAGCGTGCGACCGCCGACCGGCATGTTGCCGACCAGCGGGATCGCCAGCCGGCCATCAGGGCCGACCGGGCCAGCATGATCAAGCTCGGGATTATAGGGAAAGGTGATCGTCACCTCGTCGCCCGGCGCGATACGATAGGGGGTGTCCGCCGCCGCCGTGGCGGGAGCGACGGCGGGTGTCGGCGCTGCCCCATGGTTCTTGCCGATCGCGGTCGTACAGCCGCACGTCACGGCCAGCGTCGCGGCGAGCCCCGCCACCTGGCGCCCGGCCCGCCGGAGGAAAAGATGCCTGTTCCGGGTGATGCGCACGCAATCCATGTTCCGCCCCATTTGCGATGCGGTCAGCAATAGCCGCCAAGGCTTAATGGAAAGGTAAGAGCGACGAAGTTATGTAATGTCGTCTCTGGGGCAAAGGGCCAGGATCGGCAAACGGCATGTTAGATTTTACGTCATCGCCGCCGCGCACCGAAACGCGGGTTGCGCACGGCCAATGGTCGCTGCGCGACGTGTTGAACGTTCTGTTCTATTATCGGCGGATCGCGCTGATCGTGGCGGCGAGCGTGACGTTGCTCGGACTGGTCATCGCTCTGGCGATGCCCGCGCGCTATAGCGCGGAGGCGCGGCTGCTGCCGTTGAGCGCCGGCGTATACGACATGCAGGACGCCGGCGGCGCGCCGCAGCCGGGGCAGGTGCTCGATCCGGCGGCGGTCGCGAACGTCGAGTTGCAGATGCTCGACAGCCTCGAACTGCATCGCACGCTGGTGCGGCAGGATCTCGGTCGCGATGCGACCCAGTCGGACGTCGATACCGCGTTGCGCCGATTCCAGTCGCGGTTGCACGTTACCAAGGCAAACGACGCCAATGTGATCGAACTGACCTATACCGATCACGATCCGCAACGCGCGGCGGAGATGCTGCGTCGCCTGATCCACCTGTATTTCGAGAGCCGCGCCAATGTGCTGACCGCCGGGCGCGTCACGTTCCTTGAGCAGCAGCGGGCGAAGATCAAGCAACAGCTGGATCGTGCGAACGCCAATATCACGGTGTTTCAGCAGCGGAACGGCATCGTCGATATCGCCGCGCAGGTCGCCGGCGCGGTCGCGCAGGATGATGTGCTGCGCAAGAACAAGCTGGATACCGACGCATTGCTTGCCGACGGGCAGCGCAGCCTGAGCAGCTTGCGCAGCCAGGCGCGTGGCGTGCCCGCCAACGTGCAATTGTATAACGACAATACCGAGGCGGCGCGCGCGCTGGGCGAGATGCAGGCGCAACTGCTGGGCTTGCAGGCCAAGCGCGCGGATCTCGCCTCGCGCTTCATGCGGACCGCGCCACAGGTGGTGCAGGTCGACAAGCAGATCGCGGCGCTGCAGGCGACGATCGATCAGCAACGGGCGACGCTGGTCGTCACCCGCCGCACCGGGCGCAACCAGTATTTCGATTCGACGCAGGACAAGCTGATCCAGGCGCAGGCCAGCGTCGCGGGCGCGCAGGCGCGGCAGGGCGAACTCGCTCAACAGGTTTCGGCATCGCAGGCGCGGTTGCAGCGGCTGAACGCGATCAACGATCGGCTGGCGACGATGAAGCTCGATCGCGACGTGCTCGCCGACAGCTTCAAGGCGCTGTCGTTGCAGGTCGAGCAAGCGCGCGTCCAGTTGAATCAGGCGTCCGACGCGGGCAGCCCGAACGTGCGGGTGATCGAGGCGCCCACCCCGCCGGCGGAGCGCAGCAATCCGCCGCTGCTGCTCATCATGGGCAGTCTGGTCGCGGGCATTCTGCTGGCCGGCGCGGCGGTCTTCGTGCTCGGCAGCCTGCGTGACACGTTCCTGTCGCCGGTCGAGGTGGAGCGCGCGATCGATCTCCCGGTGCTCGCCGCACCGCTCGAACACGATATGCGGGACCCGTCCGCGCATCATCGCGACTACAGTCGCCTGATCGCGGCGATCGACGCGGCCGGCGGGGCGGCGTCGCGCGCGGTGCTGCTGGTATCGCCCAATGCGCGGCTAAGCCTGCAGGCGGCAGCGCTCGGGCTGGGGCGTGCGATCACCCGCCGCACGCCCGAACGGCTGTTGCTGGTGCGCTTCACCGCCGACGCGCCGGTGCCTACGAGCGCGAAAGAGGTTGCGATCCAGCGGTTCGAGGGGATGGACACTGCGGTGATCGGCACCGCCGCCTGTTCCTACCAGCGGCTAGACGCTCGTTTGATCGCGGAGCTGAAGGGTGAATATGACTATGTGATCCTCACCGCGCCGCCGCTGTCGGAAGGCTATGAGGGCGTCGAACTGGCGCAGGCCGCCGATATGGTCCTCCCGGTGATCGAGGCGGAGACGACGCGCAAGCCGGTGCTGCAGAGCTTGCTGACGCAGTTGCAGGATGCTGGGGCGATCGTCCTCGGCGCGATCCTGCTGGGCCGACGCTCGCATATTCCGCCGGTGGTGTATCGCCTGCTGATCGAGCGGAAGTGGCGGGGCTAGGGCGCCGGACGATCCTGGCGCCGCGCGCCCGCCGCGATCGCCGCGTCGCTCGCCAGCCTGTCGGCGCGTTCGTTGTCGGGGTGGCCGGCATGGCCCTTCACCCATTTCCATTCCACCCGGTGAGGCTTGGCCGCCGCCAGCAGCGCCTGCCATAGCTCGGCATTCTTCACCGGCTTCTTGTCGGCCGTCTTCCAGCCGTTGCGTTGCCAGCCGTGGATCCACTTGGTCAGCCCGTCCATCACATAGCGACTGTCGGTCGACAGCAGCACGCGGCACGGGCGGGTAAGGGCGTTGAGACCCTCGATCGCGGCGGTCAATTCCATGCGATTGTTGGTGGTCAGCGGCGCGCCGCCGGACAATTCCTTCTCGTGCGTGCCGCTGCGGATCAGCACGCCCCAGCCGCCCGGGCCGGGATTGCCCTTGCAAGCGCCATCGGTCGCGATCTCCACCAAGGTCATCTCGCCATCCGTCATGCGAAGGCGTCCGGATGCGCGTCATACCAGTCGAGCCGGTTGAGATAGGCGAGCGGGTCCTTGCGCATCACCAGCGCGTCGGCGGGCGTATGGAGCCAGTCCCACGCGCGGCTTAGCAGGAAGCGCACGCACGCGCCGCGCGCTAGCACGGGCAGCGCCACGCGTTCCGCGGACGACAGGGCGAACCGCTCGGTATAGCCCGCCAGCAGCGCAGCGCCGACCGCGGCGTCATGGTTCCGCCCGTGTGCGTCGAACGTCCATGACGAATGCATCACCGCCACGTCATAGGCGCGCACGTCGGTACAGGCGAAATAGAAGTCGATCAGCCCGGTCACCGCGTCACCCAGCATCAGGACGTTATCGGGAAACAGATCGGCATGGATCGCGCAGACCGGCAGGTCCGTTGGCCATGCCGCCTCCACGGCGGCCAGCGCGGCATCGACGCGATCGTAGAGGCCCGGGCGGATCGTATCCATGTCACGCCCCATCCGCTCCAGCAGCGGTCGCCAGGTCGTGTGCCCCATCGAATTGGCGCGCTGTAACGGGAAATCCGAGACAGCGGCGTGCATCTCGCCCATCGCCCGCGCGGCGGCATGGGCCTGCGCGGGGGTGGGGTGCGACACCGATACGCCGGTCAGGAATTTGATCAGGCAGGCGGGGCGGCCGGCCAGCTCCTGAATCTCGATACCGCCGCGATCCTTGATCGCGGGCGGCACCGCCATCCCGCGCGCGGCGAGGTGATCGAGCAGCGCCATGAAGAATGGCAGGTCGTCGGCCGCGACGCGCTTTTCATACAGGGTAAGGATGAAGCGCGCGCGCGTGGTATCGACCAGATAGTTGCTGTTCTCGACCCCCTCGGCGATCCCCTTGGCGGAGATCAGCTCGCCAACGTCGTAGCGCGCCAGAAAGGCGGCGAGCGCCTCTGCGGAAACCTGTGTGTAAACGGCCATGTTATGACGTCATCCCAGCGCGGGCCGGGACCTCCCGGTGGCGAGGTGAGTGCCTGGTGTCCGATGCGCCGAACGATGCTGCATCACGCCGCTTCGGCGGCATCCAGCCCGCGCGGCAGCTTGAACGAGATCGTCTCGCGCGTGGTTTCCTCCTCACGCTCGATCACGTCGAAGCGCGTCGCCAGCAAATCCACCAGCTCGCGCACCAGCAGTTCCGGCGCGGAGGCGCCGGCGGTGATGCCGAGCGTCCCGACCCCATCCAGGAACCCCCATTCCAGGTCGGCGGCGCGCTGGATCAGCGCGGCCTGCACGCCCTGGCGTTCCGCCACCTCGACCAGTCGCAGCGAATTGGACGAATTGGGGGCACCGATCACCAGCACCGCGTCGCACGCCGCGGCGATCGCCTTCACTGCCGCTTGCCTGTTCGAGGTGGCGTAACAGATATCCTCGCCGCGCGGTGCCTGGATCGCGGGAAATTTCGCCTGCAACGCGGCGACCATCGCGGCGGTATCGTCCACCGACAGGGTCGTTTGCGTCAGAAAGGCGAGGTTGCCCGCGTCGGGCACCGTCAGCGATGCCACGTCGTGCACCGTCTCCACCAGCGACATCGCGCCCTGCGGCACCTGGCCGAAGGTGCCGATCACCTCGGGGTGGCCGGCATGGCCGATGAAGATGATGTGGCGCCCAGCCGCGACCAGCCGCTCGGCCTGGCGATGTACTTTCGATACCAGCGGGCAGGTGGCGTCGAGATAGTCGAGCCCGCGATCCTGTGCCGCCGCCGGCACCGATTTCGGCACCCCGTGCGCGGAGAAGACGACCGGCGCGCCATCGGGAACCTCGTCCAGTTCCTCGACGAATACCGCGCCTTTCGCCTTCAGCGAATCGACGACGAACTTGTTGTGCACGATTTCATGACGGACATAGACGGGCGCGCCATGCTTCTCGATCGCAAGCTCGACGATCCGGATCGCGCGATCCACGCCGGCGCAGAAACCGCGCGGCGCAGCGATCAGCAATTCCAGCGGGCGGCGATCGGAAGCGGTATCGGGCATGGTGTCGCGCTTACGCGAATGCTTGCTCCGGCGATAGTCGGTTCCTATGGTGCGGCGCGATCCGGGGCCACTATGCCCTCCTGCGGGAGGTATCGGCCCCGTTGTCGTGTGTGCCCAACGGTTCGGGATACCTTCGTGACCTTTCGCTCGCTTGCCGCCCCGCTTCTCCTCCTGATCGCGGCCGGATGCGCGAAGAGCGGGGAGATCGATGTGACCCAGGGGGTCGGCATCACCTCGGTCCGCTCCGCGTGCCCCACCGTCGGCGTACCCGCGGGCACCGGCGACGTGACGCTGTTCGATCCGCCCGCCAGCCGTACCGCCACCGCGATCGACGTCAGCGCGACGATCAGCAACGTCCGCTCGACCTGCGATGATCAGAGCGCCGAAGTGGTGACACGCATCACCTTCGACGTGCGTGCGCGCCGCACGCGGGCCGAGGGCGCGCGCGATGTGACCTTGCCCTATTTCATCGCGATCACGCGCGGCGGCAGCTCGGTGGTGTCGAAGCGGCTGGGCCAGGTGCAGCTTCATTTCGACGCTGGCCAGGCGATCGCCAGCGTGAGCGCGGACGCCAGCACCGCGATCGACCGTGCCTCTGCGACGCTGCCGCAGGATGTGCGCGATCGATTGACCCGCAAGCGCAAGGCGGGTGATGAGGATGCCGCGGTCGATCCGCTGGCGGACCCGAAGGTGCGCGCCGCCGTCGCGGCGGCCTCGTTCGAGGCGCTGGTCGGTTTCCAGCTGACCGAAGATCAACTGAAATATAACGCGACGCGCTAACCACGGGCGGGCGCGCCTCGACGCCGGCCATCACCGTCGTCGCGAACTCGCTCGCGACGACGGTGCCGGGGCGTTAGCGCCCCGCCTGCGCCATCGGTCGGGCACCGCCACGGCCGCGGCCACGTCCACCACGGCGGCGGCTGGCATTGGCATAATCGCGACCCTGGCCACCCGCCTGCGCGGTGCCGGCAGTCGCCTTGGGCGCGTGGCTCGCCTTCGGCCGGGCCGGTGCGCGGGGGCCGCGCTGGCGATCCTCGCGCGGGGCGGGATCGGCGCCGATCGCCTTGACGCGCTCGCTACGGATCTTCTCCGCACGGCGCAGGAAGTCCTCGGGCAGCGCGCCGATCGTCACTTTCTGCCGTGTCAGCTTTTCGATGTCCTTCAGATACGGCCGCTCGTCATCGGCGCAGAAGGCGATCGCCTCGCCACTCGCCCCGGCGCGCGCGGTGCGGCCAATGCGGTGGACATATTGTTCCGGCACGTTCGGCAGTTCGAAATTGAACACGTGGCTGACGCCAGACACGTCGATGCCGCGCGCGGCAATGTCCGTGGCGACGAGGATCGGCACCTCTCCGGACTTGAACGCCGCCAGCGCGCGTTCACGCTGCGGCTGGCTCTTGTTGCCGTGGATCGCGCTGGCGGCGATGCCGTTGCCCGCCAGCAGCTTCACGACGCGATCCGCGCCATGCTTGGTGCGGGTGAAGACGAGCGCGCGGTCGATCGGCATGTCCTGCAGCAGGATCGTCAGCAGCGCCTGCTTCTCGGTCTGGTTGCAGAAGATCACCGACTGGTCGACCCGTTCCGCGGTGGTGGAGGCGGGGACGACCGACACCGTCGCGGGATCGTGCAGAAACTGATCCGCGAGCTGGCGGATCGACGGCGGCATCGTGGCCGAGAAGAACAGCGACTGGCGCTTCCGCGGCAACATGCGCACGATCTTCTTCAAGGCGTGGATGAAGCCCAGATCGAGCATCTGGTCAGCTTCGTCGAGGACGAGGATCTCGATCATCGACAGGTTGAGGAAGCCCTGCTCGACTAGGTCGATCAGGCGACCCGGCGTCGCGACGAGAATGTCGACCCCGCGCGACACGTCGCTGCGGTTCCTGGCGATGCTGGTCCCGCCGAAGACAGTGGCGACCGACAGGCGCGAGAACTGGCCATAGGCGCGCGCATTGTCGGCGATCTGCCCCGCCAGCTCGCGCGTCGGCGCCAGGACGAGCATGCGGCAATGCGTCGGCAGTACGCGCTTGTTGGCTTCTACCAGGCGCTGGATCGAGGGCAGCACGAACGCGGCGGTCTTGCCGGTGCCGGTCTGCGCGATGCCGAGCAGGTCGCGCCCTTCGAGCAGTTGCGGAATGCTGTCGCGCTGGATCGGGGTGGGTTCATTATAACCCTTGGCCGCGAGCGCGCGGACGAGGGGTTCGGCAAGGCCGAGAGTGGCGAAAGGCATGGATATCATCCTGTACGGTGCCGGGCTCGCACGGCCGGAAGGCGCACGAGTGGCGGGGAAAATTGACGCCCCGCGTGACTTGGGAAGCCCGTGAAAAATCGACCGAGACGGAGCCTGGGCCCAGGGGCCCGATCACGCTGCCGACGTCTCGATACCGCGCGCTATGCATGGTGCGGCGCAAAAAGTCAATCGTGGGCGATGAACGGCTCCCGCTTGCGGCAGATGGTCCCGTTCCCGCATCGCTTCACCTAGATCAAGAAGTTCGCGGGGCATTTGTTGACACCTTCCGCCGCCTAGGCCGTTAGGGGCTTCCCATGCCGCAGCAACTACCCCGCACGACTAGCGAATTTGTCGACGCGCCCGCGGTCGGGCGCTGGAACTGGGATATCGTCAATGACCGCGTCACGTCCGATGCGGATTTCGCGCGTCTGTACGGCGTCGATCCCGAACTGGCGAGCATTGGCGCTCCGCTGTCGTCCTTCTTCGCGGGGATTCATCCCGACGATCGGGAGCGCGTGCGCGCGGCGATCGAGCAGACGATCGCCACCGGCGAGCTGTTCGCCGCGGAATACCGCGTCATCGGACGCGATCGACGGGTGCGCTGGCTGGCGGCGCAGGGCCGGGTCGATGTCGACGCGGAGGGGCATGCGACGCACTTCCCGGGCGTCAGTTTCGACATCGACACGCGCAAGCGGGCTGAGCTGCGCATGGCGGCGCTGGTCGACCTGTCGGATCGCCTGCGCGAGCCCGGTGATCCGGGTGACCTCGCGCTGGCGGCGGCGAGCGTGCTGGGCCGGGTGCTAGACGTCAGCCGCGCCGGATACGGCACCGTGGACCCGGTGGCGGAGACGATCACTACCGAGCGCGCCTATTGCGCCCATGGTATCGCGCCGCTGCCGCCGATCCTGCACTTCCGCGATTACGGTTCCTATATCGAGGACCTGAAACGCGGTGTGACGGTCGCGATAGAGGATGTGCGGGAAGATGATCGCACGCGCGCCACCGCTGAGGGACTGCGCGCCCTGGCGGCGATGTCGTTCATCAACATGCCGGTGACCGAGCAAGCGGGATTCGTCGCGCTGCTGTATCTCAACAATGCCGTGCCGCGACCATGGTCGGAGGAGGAACTGGCCTTCGTTCGCGCGGTGGCGGAGCGGACCCGCGACGCGGTCGAGCGCCGTCGTGCCGAACAAGAGCTGGCGGCGCTCAACGCCCGGCTGGAGCAGGAGGTGGAGGCGCGCACCGCCGAGCTGATGATCGCCGAGGAGCATCTGCGCCAGGCACAGAAGATGGAAGCGGTCGGCCAGCTGACCGGCGGGCTGGCGCATGATTTCAACAATCTGCTGACGGGCATGTCCGGCGCGCTGGAGATGATCCAGGTGCGGATCGCGCAGGGCCGGATCGGCGAGCTGGATCGCTATCTGCATGCGGCGCAGGGCGCGACCCGGCGCGCGGCGGCGCTGACGCACCGTCTGCTTGCTTTCTCGCGACGGCAGACGCTCGATCCAAAGCCCACCGACGTCAATCGGCTGGTGCAGGGAATGGAGGAGCTGATCCGGCGGACCGCCGGACCGTCGGTGACGCTGGAGGTGGTCGGCGCGGCGGGGCTGTGGGATGCCTTGGTCGACCCCAACCAGCTTGAGAACGCGCTGCTGAACCTGTGCATCAACGCGCGCGATGCGATGCCCGACGGTGGCCGGATCACGATCGAGACCGCCAACAAGTGGCTCGACGAGCGCGCCGCCCGCGCCCGCGACTTGCCCGCCGGCCAGTATCTCGCGCTCTGCGTCACCGATACCGGCATCGGCATGCCGCCCGAGGTGCAGCAGCGCGCGTTCGACCCTTTCTATACCACCAAGCCGCTGGGGGAGGGGACCGGGCTGGGCCTGTCGATGATCTATGGCTTCGCCCGGCAATCAGGCGGTCAGGTGCGGATCTATAGCGAGGTCGGGCTGGGTACGACGCTGTGCATATACCTGCCGCGTCACTACGGCACCGCGCACCTGGACGAGGAGCCGATGCCGCTGATCGACCGCGAACCGCACCGGCGCGACCTGCCCACCGTCTTGATCGTCGACGATGAGCCGACCATCCGCATGCTGGCGGTCGAGGTGCTGACCGAACTGGGCTATATAGTCATGGAGGCGGGGGACGGCGCCGCGGCGCTGCGCATGCTCAGCAGCGGCGTGCGGCCCGACCTGCTCGTCACCGACGTCGGCCTGCCGGGGCAGATGAACGGCCGTCAGGTCGCCGATGCCGCGCTGGCATTGATGCCCGAGCTGCGAGTCCTGTTCATCACCGGCTATGCCGAGAATGCGGTGATCGGCAACGGCCAGCTTGCGCCGAACATGGCATTGCTGACGAAGCCGTTCGCGATGGACGCGCTGGCGTCGAAAGTGCGCGAGATCGTCGCGCAATAGCGGTCAGGCCGCGCGCAGCACCGCCAGAAAATCGCTCAGGCTGGCTTCCACCTTCTGCGCGCGTTCCGCCAGCGTCTCGGCGACCGACCGCATTGTTATCGAATCCTGTGATGCCGCCTGCGCGCCCGACACGATCGTGCCCAGGCTCGCGTCGACCTCGTTCGCGGCGGTACTGGCATCCTGAACGCTGTCGCTGATCGCGCGCGCGGCGGCGCCCTGCTGACGGACCGCGTCCATCACGCTGAACGACAGCGCATCGATCGCGCCGACCGCCGCGGCGAGCGCGTGGTGCCCGGTGGCCGTATGCGCGATCGCGTTGCGGATGCGATCGACATCCTCCGCGATCCCGCCCGCCGCGCGGCGGGTCTGATCCGCCAGCAGCTTCACTTCCTGCGCGACCGCCGAAAAGCCTTTGCCCGCCGCTCCCGCATGCGCCGCCTCGATCGTCGCATTCAGCGACAGCATCGTCGTCTGGCGCGCGATGGTGTCGATAATCACGCTGATCGATCCGATCGATTCGGCGGCCTGGGCCAGTTTGGCCACGTGCGTCGCGCCATCATCCGCCTGCGTCACGGCGTGGCGGGTGGCGTCCTGTGCTGCGGTCAGGTGACGCTCCACCGCATCGAACGCGCTGGTCAGCAGCTGCCCGCGATCCGCGGCATCGTGCAGGCCGCGCGCCGTCTGTCCGACCGCGGCGGCGACGCCGGCGCTATGGCTGCCGATCGCGGTGGCGCGCTGCTCCATCCGCTGCGATGCGCTGGCCAGTTGTGCCGACACCTGCGCCAGTCCTTCGATCATCGCGCCGGCCTGCTGCTGGAAATGACGGCTTTCCCGCGCGATCCGGTCCGCACGCTGGCTGCGAGCGGCGGTTTCCGCTGCGTCGCGCCGCGCCGCGATCGTCAGCAGCGTGCGTTGGTCGGTGGTGCCCCGGTAGCGGCCCTCGCTGGTGAGGATCAGCCCTTCCGCATTGGGGAGGGTGGTCCACGCCGCCAGCGCCGCTGGCGTGGGTGCGCCGATCGCGATCATCGGGCAGGGTGACAGCAGATCGCCGACCGTCATCGCCAGGCTGCGGTTGCACATCAGCGCATAACCGAACGGGCTGAACAGCAGGCCCCGGATGTCGCGTTCGACCAGCGCCCCCACCGGATGGTCGTCGGCATCGACGACAGCGATCAGCCGCAATGTCGGGACGTCGCGCAACATCGCGACCGCCTCGGTCAGCGCGGCATCGGCGCGCAGGACGTGCCGGTCGGTGATCCACGTCGCCGCGACCACGTCTCGCTCGATCAACCTGTCGTCCGATGTGCCGCGCCCCATGGGTTCCCCGTCCGTTTCCCGGGGATGGCCCTAGGGCGTGGCGGTAAATTACAACTTTCCCGCTGATGACAGCGCGATGACAGCGACGGTTTTTGCCGTCGCCGTTGATCCGCTTCCGTTCTACAGCTTTCGCGAGATCACTTCCTTCATGATCTCGTTGGTGCCGCCATAGATCCGGCTGACGCGCGCGCCGCGCCACGCGCGGGCGATCGGATATTCGTTCATATAGCCCGCGCCGCCATGAAGCTGCAGGCATTTGTCCATCACTTCCCACTGCAGATCGGTGTGCCACAGCTTCGCCGCGGCGCCTTCCTCGTTGGTCAGCTCGCCCGCCAGATGGCGCTTGATCGCCCAGTCGAGATGCGCCCAGCCGACCTGCAGCTTCGCCTTCAGATCGGCGAGCACGAACTTGGTGTTCTGGAAATCGAACACATGGCCCTTGAATGCCTTGCGCTCCTTGGTGAACGCCACGGTGTCATCGAACGCCTTTTGCGAGGATGCCATCACCGACACGGCGATCGACAGGCGCTCCTGCGGCAACTGGCTCATCAGATAGACGAAGCCCATGCCCTCTTCACCGAGACAATTGGTGATCGGCACGCGCACGTCTTCGAAGAACAACTCCGACGTGTCCGCCGCGTCCTGACCGATCTTGTCGAGCTTGCGCCCCTTGCTGAAACCGTCGCGATCGCTCTCGACCAGGATGATCGACATGCCCTTCCACGCCGGCTGCGCATCGGGATCGGTCTTGGCGACCACCAATGTCAGGTCGGTGTTCTGGCCGTTGGTGATATAGGTCTTCGATCCGTTGATGACATAATGGTTGCCATCCTTCTTCGCGGTGGTGCGGATCGCCTGAAGATCGCTGCCGGTGCCGGGTTCGGTCATCGCGATCGCGGTGATCACGTCCCCCGATACCATTTTCGGCAGCCATTCCTTCTTCTGCTCCTCGGAGCCGTAATGCTCCATATAGCCGGCGACGATGTCCGACTGCAGCGAGAAGCCCGCCGGTACGCCGGCATAGGCCATTTCCTCATCGACGATCGCGTTATAGCCGAAGTCCAGCCCCAGCCCGCCATAGGCCTCGGGGACGGTGGGGCACAGCATCCCGATCTCGCCGGCCTGCTGCCAGAAAGCCTTCGGGACGAGGCGCTCTTTCTCCCATTTGTCGACGTGCGGGACGCCTTCCTTGGCGAGGAAGCTGCGTACCGTCTGGCGGAACGCCTCATGATCGTCGGTATAGGCGAAGCGGCCGGCGACGGTATCGAGCGACATTGGATCATCCCCTTCGGAATCTATGCCCACATTAGTCGCGAGCGCCGCCGTCCCGGTCAAGTAACTTTTGTTATGGTGCTCCGCCTGCCGGGGGCGGCGCTAGCGGCGGCGTTGATCGAAGCGGCGTCGGGGGCGATCGGCCTTGACGCTTTTCCGTCGAGGGTAACCGCGCTACGCCCTTGCGCGAAGGAGATCGTTGCACATGAAACTGGCCAGTCTGAAACAGGGGCGCGACGGCAAGCTGGTCGTCGTATCGGACGATCTCGCCTGGTATGCGGATGCGGCGCATATCTGCCCCACGCTGCAGGCGGCGCTGGACGATTGGGATCGCGTCGCGCCCGATCTGGAGCTGCTTGCGATCGATCTGCGCAACGAGGCGATCCCGCGCACGCGCTTCCATGAGCATGACGCTGCCGCGCCGCTGCCCCGCGCCTATCAATGGGCGGATGGCTCGGCCTATGTGAACCATGTCGCGCTGGTGCGGCAGGCGCGTGGCGCGGCCATGCCGGATACCTTCTGGCACGATCCTTTGATGTATCAGGGTGGTTCGGACGGCTTCCTGGCGCCGCGCGACGATATTCCGCTGGCAGACGACAGCTGGGGCTGCGACCTGGAAGCGGAAGTAGTCGTCGTGACCGGCGACGTGCCGCAGGGCGCCTCTCGAGAACAGGCGCTGGCGGCGATCCGGTTGGTCGGTCTGACCAACGACGTGTCGTTGCGCAACCTGATCCCGGGCGAACTGGCGAAGGGTTTCGGCTTCTTCCAGTCCAAGCCGGCCTCGGCCTTCTCGCCGGTGTTCGTCACCCCCGATGCGCTGGGGGAATGGTGGCGGGACGGCAAGCTGCATCGCACGCTGATGGTCGACCTGAATGGTCAGCCATTCGGTCGCGTCGCAGCCGGCGAGGACATGACGTTCGACTTCGGCACGCTGATCGCACACGCCGCGAAGACGCGCGCCCTGGGGGCGGGGACGATCGTCGGATCGGGGACGGTATCGAATCGCGATGCGGATGGCGGGCCGGGGCGGCCGATCAGCGAGGGCGGCGTGGGCTATTGCTGCTTGGCGGAGGTACGCACGGTCGAGACGATCCGCAGCGGCGCCGCGGTGACGCCGTTCCTGAAGCGAGGGGACGTCGTCCGTATCTGGGCGGAGGATGATCGCCATCATCCGATCTTCGGCGTGATCGAGCAGGCAGTCGCATGATGCGGCGACGCGCGATCGTGCCGTTGGCGCTGGTGTCGCTGATGGCGGCGAACGGTGCGGCGGCGCGCGATACCGCCGCGCGTGTCGCGCCGGCGATCGTGCCGGCGACCCCGGCACAATTGTACGGGCCGCTGTTCGAGGCGGTGCAGATGCGGCGGATATTCGCTGACGGCAAGACCTTCGCCGACGCGGTGGCGAAGCGTGATCCGCGCGCGATCCTCGCGGATTACCGACGCGGCGATTATCGTGACGATGCGCGGCTGAAGGCTTTCGTGCTCGCGAATTTCACCGTCCCGGCGGAGGCGGTGACCACGCCCGTCAGCGCGGCACGGCCGCCGCTGGCGGCGCATATCCGCGCCCTGTGGCCGACCCTGACGCGCCCGCCGCTCTCCCCGCCGGCGGGATCATCGGCCCTCGCGCTGCCGTATCGCTATGTCGTGCCGGGCGGCCGCTTCCGCGAACTATATTACTGGGACAGCTATTTCACGATGCTGGGGTTGCAGGCGGACGGGCACGCCGACCTGACACGCGACATGATCGAGAATTTCGTCTCGCTCGTGACGCGATATGGCCACGTCCCGAATGGCACGCGCAGCTATTACGTCAGCCGATCGCAGCCGCCGTTTCTGTATCTGATGATGGGGCTGGTGCCGGATGCCGATCGCGCAACGCGGGCCCGGTGGCTGGACGCGCTGCTCGCCGAGCATCGCTTTTGGGTAACGCAACGATCGGTGACGATGCCCGACGGCACGCGGCTGCAACGTTATGGCGATGCGCAGCGTACGCCGCGCGATGAATCCTATCGGGAGGATGTCGAAACGGCGCACGGCGATGCGCGGCAATATAATGATCTGCGTGCGGGCGCCGAGAGCGGGTGGGACTTTTCGTCGCGCTGGCTGCGCGATGGCCGCACGCTGTCGACGATCCATACCACCACGATCGTGCCGGTTGATCTCAACAGCCTGTTGTACGGCATGGAGCGGGCGATCGCGGCGCGCAGCCGTGCGCTGGGAATGACGGCGCAGGCCGAGGCATTCGATCGTGCGGCAACCGCGCGACAGGCGGCCGTCGAGCGCTGGCTGTGGAGCGAGGAGCAGGGCCGTTACGGTGATTTCGACGTGGATGCCGGGGCGCTGCGTCCCGGCGTGACCGCGGCGACCACCTATCCGTTGTTCACCGGCGTCGCACCGGCGGCGCATGGCGAGCGCGTGGCGGCGACGATCGCGCGCGATCTGCTCGCGGCGAACGGCTTGCGTACCACGCTGGTGGCGACGGGGCAGCAATGGGACTGGCCGAACGGCTGGGCGCCGCTGCAATGGATCGCGGCGGACGGATTGCGGCGGTATGGCCATGATGATCTGGCACGACAGATCGCGACCCGCTTCGTGGCGACGGTCGAGCGTGAATATCGCGTCTCGGGCAAATTGCTGGAAAAGTATGACGTCGAGGAAAGTCGCGCGGGTGGGGGCGGCGAATATCCGACACAGGATGGCTTTGGCTGGACCAATGGCGTCACGCGCGCCTTCCAGCAGCGCTATGCGATTGGCGGATAGCCCGCCACGAGCGTCGCTGGTCGATGCCACCCCGGATCGCGTCCGGGGTGGCGATCAGACCGGCGAAGCGATCAGGTGTGGCAGACGATCGGGCCCTTGCCCGGGCGGGTAAGGGTGATCTCGGTGGTGGTGCCGGTCATCGACCAGCCACCCTCGGCGGTCAGCGGTTCGCCGGCTTCGGGCGCTTTCAGCAACGTCGGCGTACCGCCCTTCTCGGTGCGGACGACCGCCTGCTTGTCGCCCTGGAAGAAGGTGACATAAGCGAGGCTCTGATCCTTGCAGCGCATCGTCTTGTCGGCCTTGATCGCGGGCGGCAGCTCGACCGGCGCGGCATTGGCCAGCGTCGAAGCCATCGGATCGGGGTTGGTGTCGATCACCTCGGCTTTTTGCGGCTGCGAATTGCAAGCTGCGAGTGCGAACAAGGTGGCGGAGAGGAAGAGGGTGGGGAGGGTCTTCATAGCGGACGCCGACTTCGCTCATGCGGAAAACGACGTCAAGGCCGTCATGTCCAACTTATGCCCCACGTGCGCCGGACGGCGCGTCCGGCGCGGCACGATCCTCAAGCCGCACCATCGACGCCGATAGATTTTCGATCGCTTGCGCGATCGGGTGTGCGCAAGCATTTAGGGTGGCATGCAGACCATTCCCGACACGCTCGGCCTTATCGGCAACACGCCGCTCGTCCGCCTCAAGGGACCGAGTGAAGCCTCAGGCTGCGATATCTTCGGCAAGTGCGAATTCACCAACCCCGGAGCCAGCGTAAAGGACCGCGCCGCGCTCTCGATCGTCGAGGACGCCGAAGCAAAGGGGCTGTTGCGGCCCGGCGGCACGATCGTCGAGGGGACCGCGGGCAACACCGGGATCGGGCTGGCGCTGGTCGCCAATGCCAAGGGCTATCGCACGATCATCGTGATGCCCGATACCCAGTCCAAGGAGAAGATGGAGACGCTGCGGGCGCTGGGGGCGGAGCTGGTGACGGTGCCGGCGGCGCCTTATTCCTCGCCGTGCCATTTCGTCCATACCTCGCGTCGGATCGCCGAAGAGACGCCCAATGCCGTCTGGGCCAATCAGTTCGACAATATCGCCAACCGCCGCGCGCACATCACCGGCACCGCGGAAGAGATCTGGCGGCAGATGGAGGGGCGGATCGACGGTTTCACCTGCGCCGCGGGGACGGGCGGCACGCTCGCCGGCGTGGGGCTGGGGCTCAAGGCGCATGACGAGACGATCCGCATCGCCTTGACCGATCCGCACGGGGCGGCGCTCTACAATTATTACGCGCATGGCGAGCTGAAATCGGAAGGATCATCGGTCGCGGAGGGCATCGGCCAGGGGCGGATCACCGCCAATCTGGAAGGAGCGCCGATCGATACGCAATTCCGCGTTTCGGATGCCGAGGGGATGGAATGGGTCGAGCGGCTGTTGGCGGAAGAGGGGCTGTGCCTGGGCCTTTCGTCGGGCATCAACGTCGCCGGCGCGGTGCGGCTGGCGCGTGAGCTGGGGCCAGGCAAGCGCATCGCGACGATCCTCTGCGATACAGGATTTCGTTATCTTTCAACATTGTATGATCCGGAATGGCGCGCGGCGAAGGGATTGTCGCAGGGGTGAGCGCTCGCTCGCCCGGCCGGCGCCACATCATGCAATCGACAGCGTGCGGATGATCGGTTACATTTGCGCGACGAGATGAAGCCTAATCGACAACAGAAAGCGGGCGCCGAGCGCACGCATGCCGAACAGGTACGACAGCGCGTCCGTGTCGGGATGAGCGGGCTGGCGGCCGTCGTCCTGCTGATCGGGCTGGCCAGCGCGATCTTCTCCACCGTCAACAACGAAAGTCCGATCGCTGGCGCTGGCAAGCCGGAAGCGGTTGGCAACGTCACCGCGCCGGAGAATGTGCCCTCGACCGCCGCGAGCAACGAGCCGCTTGCCGAATTGGGCGTGACTCCCGCCGCGGCGGGTACGCCGACCGCGGGCCCGACTCCGGCTAAGCAGAACTGATCCCTCCGATCCGCCCTACTCGCCAGCGGTCGCCGGCGTGACGACCGCCCCGCTCGTCATCGCGGGCGCGGCGGCGCCATTGGCCGCGCCGGCGCGGCCGAATCCCGCTGTGCCGGGAGGATCGGGGACAGGCCGGCGAAATCCGGAAAATTGCCCCCCGCAGCGCTGTCGGCAGCGACGGAATACCCGTTTGATCATCCTCCGATCCGGCCGTTCGCCCCCACAATCCAGAGGGATTCCACGATTCTGCGGTTGATCCCCGCATTTCCCCGAAAATCCCTTCTCATCCCCGATCAACCCTGATACATCCTGCCTCACGACATTGGGGGCAGGACCATTGTCATTGGCCGGCATGCGACAGCCGGCGCGCGGCGAGGGCCGTGCGCCGGGCAAGCGGGCTTTTGCCCCCGCGTGCGAGGTGGGCGTGGGCGAAAGGGTGGACTATCAGGGAAAGGGGCTCGGTCTTGTCGATGACAAGGGCCGGGTGGCTATTCCCAACACCCTGCGTTCGATGCTGGCGAAGAATTCGCCGCGCGACGATGGCAAGGATGGCGGCACCGTCATCATCGCCCCGCATCCCGAGCATCGCTGCCTGATCGCTTATGATCCCGGTTTCGTGCCGTTCTGGAAAGCAAAGCTGGAGGCGCTTGATTCGGCGCAGTTCGAGAAGACCGGGCGCCCCGATTACAACATCCTGGACCGCGCCGGCGGTGCCGAGCCGCTGCCGTTCGACGGCTCGGGCCGGTTCATCATGCCGACGTTCGAGCGTCGCTATGCGCGGATCGGCGGCGCGGCGGTGTTCCTGGGTTCGTTCAACTGGATCACGATCTGGTCGCCCGCGATCCTGCTCGAAACGCCGGGGATCGATCCCTTCCTCAAGGAGTACGTGGAATTCACTTGCGAAGACAAAGGGATACCTTTGTCATGAGCAACGTCATGGCCACCGCCCCGCATATCCCCGTCCTGCTCCACGAAGTGATCGACGCGCTCGCCCCCGCCCCCGGCGAGCGCCACGTCGACGGGACGTTCGGTGCCGGCGGCTATACGAGCGCGATCCTGTTGTGCGGCGCGGCGGTGATCGCGTTCGATCGTGATCCCGACGCGATCGCCGCCGGCCGCACGATGGAGGCCGCCGAGCCGGGGCTGACCCTGGTGCCGGCGACCTTTTCGGCGATGGCGGAGGAACTGGCGGCGCGCGACCTGTCGCCGGTCGACGGTGTCACGCTGGATATCGGCGTGTCGTCGATGCAACTCGATCAGGCGGCGCGGGGTTTCTCGTTCCAGTCCGACGGGCCGCTCGACATGCGGATGAGCCGGGACGGCATGTCCGCGGCGGATTTCCTGAACGAGGCGGATGAGGAAACGATCGCCGACGTCCTTTATCAATATGGCGAGGAGCCGAAGTCCCGCCGCGTTGCGCGGGCGGTGGTCGCTGCGCGACCGCTGGCGACGACGACCCAGTTCGCGGCGGTGGTGCGCAAGGCGCTCGGCCATCGTCCGCACGAGAAGAAGGATCCGGCGACGCGCGCGTTTCAGGCGGTGCGTATCCATGTGAATGGCGAGCTGGATCAGCTGCAACGCGGGCTGGAGGCGGCGGAGCGCGTGCTGAAGCCGGGCGGGCGGCTGGCGGTGGTGACGTTCCATTCGCTGGAGGATCGCATGGTCAAGCGTTTCCTGCGCACGCGCTCCGGCGGCGAGCCTGCCGGATCCCGGCATCTTCCGGTGGCGGCGCCGACGCGCGCGGCCACGTTCGAGATCACCTCGCGCGGGATCCGCGCGGGCGAGGCGGAACTGGCGGCGAACCCGCGCGCCCGTTCCGCGACACTGCGAACCGCGCGGCGGACGGCGGCGGCACCCTGGGGTTTGGAGGCGTAACGATGGCGGCGATGTATCGGTTGAAGGGGCTTGGCTGGCTGGCCAGCTGCGCGATAGTGGCGATCGGCTTCTATCTCGTATCGTCGCAGGTTGCGGCGGAGCGCAAGAAGCTGGAACAGATCGATCGCAAGATCTTGTCCGCCGAGCGCGACATCCGCGCCCTGGAAACCGAGTTCGACGTCCGGTCGAACCTCGCGCAGCTGGAGCGCTGGAACGGCGACACACTGGCGCTGACCGTGCCGACCACGCAGCAGTTCGTCGCCGACGAGGCGACGCTGGCGTCGCTGTCGCCGCGCGAGCAAATGATGCCCGGCGGGCCACCCGGGTCGGGTACGGCGGTGCAGACCGCCGCGCTGATCGTCCCCGCCACGCCTTCGACCGGCGCGCCCGCCGCCCACGCGCCCGCGATCCAGACTGCCAGTGCCTCGCGCGCGGTTGCCGTGGTGAAGGCCGCTGCGACGCGCGCCCCTTCGGCAGGTGCGCCGATCCGCCTGACCCCGGCGGTCGCGACGGCGGCGGGGACCTCGCCTGCCCGCGCGATGAAGGCGGTGGCGATGCTCGACAAGTCGCTGTTGAGTGACTCGACGCTGGGTGACCTGCTGAGTGGCGCGCGCGCCGAGCGGGGCGGCCTGCGTTGACGACGCTCGTCGCCCGCCCGATCCGGGCGCCTCGCGCCAGCGACCAGCGCCAGCAGGCGCTGGCAACGCAGCATCTGCGCCTGATGGTGCTGATGCTGCTGTTCGCTGGCGGGGTGCTGATCGTGCTGCTGCGTCTGGCGCAGCTGGGCATTACGGCGGGGGACGAGCGTGCGGGACAGACGACGCTGACCGCAGCGCGGGGCGATATCGTCGATCGTAACGGCGCACCGCTGGCGCGCACGATCGATGCCTGGACGATCGGTGTCCACCCCCGGAAGCTGATCGGGGATCCCACCGAGATCGCGCAGAAGCTGGCTGACCTGATGCCTGACCGGGGCGATCAAGCGTGGTTCTATGCGCAGATCACCAAGCCGGTCAGCTTCACCTATCTGAACCGTCGTGCCAGCCCCGCGCTGGTGGAGGCGGTGAATGCGATCGGCGAGCCGGGGATCGTGTTCGAGCGCGAGACGCAGCGCCTGTATCCGCAATCGACGATGGCGGCGCACGTGCTGGGCTTCATCAGCGGCGGTCGCGGCATGAGCGGGATCGAGCGCGCGCTCGACGATCGCCTGTCCACCGCGTCGGCGTCGGGGCAACCGGTCGCGCTGTCGATCGATTCGCGCGTGCAGGCGGCGCTGGAAAGCGAGCTGGGCCGCGCGATGACCACCTTTTCCGCACGCGGCGGCGGCGGTATCGTTCTGGACGTCCACACCGGCGAGGTGATGGCGATGGTGTCGCTGCCGACGTTCAACCCCAATCGCGTCGGCATGGCCGGCAGCGAGCAATTGCGCAACGTGACGACGCAGAGCGTGTTCGAGCTCGGATCGACATTCAAGCCGATCACGATGGCGGCGGCGATCGACAATGGCGTCGTCACCTCGATGGCGCGGCGCTTCGATGCGACGCATCCGCTGCAGGTCGGGCGTTTCACGATCCATGACGAGCGCGGTGACCCGAAACGCTGGCTCAACATGGCGGAAACGCTGATCTATTCCTCCAACGTCGCCACCGCGCGCGTCGCCGACGAAGTCGGGCCGCAGCGGATGCAGGCGATGTTCCGCAAGCTCGGCTTCGACACGCGCCCGGATATCGAACTGCGCGAGAAGGGGCGCCCGCTGTGGCCAACCTTCTGGGCGCGGACGACGACGATGACGACCGCCTACGGCCATGGCATCGCGGTGACGCCGCTGCATCTGGCCAATGCCTATGCCGCGCTGGTGAATGGCGGGACATGGCGTCCGGCGACGCTGTTGAAGGTCGCGCCGGGCCACGCCCCGACGGGCCGCCGCGTCATCAGCGAGGCGACCAGCCTGCGCATGCGGCAGATGCTGCGGCTGGTGGTGCTGCGCGGTACCGGGCGCAAGGGCGACGCACCGGGCTATCGTGTCGGTGGCAAGACCGGCACCGCCGAGGCGGCGGTCGCGGGCGGATACGACCGCTCGCGCAACGTTGCCACCTTCGCCGCCGCCTTTCCGATGGACGCGCCACGCTATGTCGTCCTCGCGATGCTCGATTCGCCACTTGGCACCAAGGAGACGTTCGGCTGGAAGACCGCCGCGTGGAATGCCGCGCCGGTCGTCGGGCGGACGATCGCGCGCGTCGGGGCGATCCTGGGGGTGGTGCCCGACGATCATCGCGACATCGATGTCTCCGACATCGTGCCCACTTTGTGGCAGGATCCGGATCAGGCACCAAAGAGCGGAGGGCAGTGAGCGGGATATGAAGCTGTCACAGCTTGTTCCGTCGGGCGGCGATGCCGTGGTGACCGGGTTCGCGATCGATCACCGCAAAGTCGCGCCGGGCACGATCTTCGGCGCGTTCGAGGGCGCGCGTGTCAATGGCGAGGATTTTATCCCCGCGGCGATCGGGGCCGGCGCGATCGCGGTGGTGGCCCGCCCCGGTGTGCGCGTCGAGGGCGCGATGCATATCGCCGACGATCACCCGCGCGAATGTTTCGCGCGGCTGGCGGCGCGTTTCTTTGCGCCTTTCCCGGAAACCGCGGTGGCGGTGACGGGCACCAACGGCAAGACCTCCACCGTCGAGATGACGCGCCAGCTGTGGCGCATGGCCGGATGCCATGCCGCCTCGATCGGAACGCTGGGCGTCACCACCGCCGATGAACGCAGTACCACCGGGCTGACGACCCCCGATGTCGTCACCTTCCTGTCGAACGTCGCCGGACTGGCGCGCGAAGGGGTGACGCATCTCGCGTTCGAGGCGTCGAGCCATGGCCTGAGCCAATATCGTACCGAGGGCTTGCCGGTGCGCGCGGCGGCGTTCACCAATCTGAGCCGCGATCACCTCGACTATCATGGCGATATGGCGGCCTATTTCACCGCCAAGCTGCGATTGTTCGCGCAGGTGCTGGCGGATGACGGCACCGCCGTGGTGTGGGCCGACGATCCGCAGTCCGAGCGGGTGATCGACATCGCCCGTGAACGCGGCAATCGCGTGTTGACGGTCGGCGAGCATGGCGACGACCTGCGGCTGGTGTCGCGCGATCCGACGTTGCTGGGGCAGGGGCTGACGATCCGTGCGGGGGGCGCCGAGCACCGCGTCACCTTGCCGTTGATCGGTGCCTATCAGGCGGCGAATGCGTTGATCGCGGCGGGGCTGGTGATCGCGACCGGCGGCGATGTCGCGGCGACGATCGCGGGACTCGGGCGGCTGCAGCCGGTACGCGGACGGCTGGAACGCGCCGCCATCGCCGCCGACGGCGCGCCGGTCTACGTCGATTATGCGCATACCCCGGACGCATTGGAGGCGGCCTGCGCGGCGCTGCGCCCGCATGTGGCGATGGGGAAGGGCGGGCGCCTGATCCTCGTGTTCGGCGCTGGCGGTGATCGCGATCCGGGCAAGCGCGCGCCCATGGGGCAGGCGGCGGTCGCGCAGGCCGATGTGGTGATCGTCACCGATGACAATCCGCGCTCCGAGGATCCGGCCGCGATCCGTGCCGATGTGCTGGAGGGCGCGCCCGGCGCGACCGAGATCGGCGATCGCCGCGCCGCGATCGCGGCGGCGGTAGCCGAGGCGCGGGCGGGCGATATCGTGCTGATCGCGGGCAAGGGCCACGAACAGGGTCAGATCGTCGGCGACCTGATATTGCCGTTCGATGATGTCGCGGTGGCGCGGGAGGTGGCGGCGTGAGGTTGCGACAGGTGTTGTTGCTGCTGTTCCCGGTATCCGGGCGGGGGCGAGCATGACGCTGTGGACCGCAGCGGAGATCGCCGAGGCGGTGACGGGCGTGGCGTCGGCGGATTTCTCGGCGGACGGCGTCGCGTTCGACTCGCGTGAGGTCGGCGCCGGAGACCTGTTCATCGCGCTGACGGGCGAGAGCACCGACGGCCACCGCTTTCTCGACCAGGCGTTCGCACAGGGTGCGGCAGGGGCGATCGTCTCGCGGCCGTGTGGGATGCCGCATGTGGCGGTCAGCGATACGTTTCAGGCGCTGGAAAATCTCGCGCGCGCGGCGCGATCGCGGATGCGGGGCAAGGTGATCGGGGTCACGGGCTCGGTCGGCAAGACATCGACCAAGGAGGCGCTGTTCGCCGCGCTGGACCGTGCGCCGGGGAAACGCGCGCACCGCTCGGTCAAGAGCTACAACAACCATACCGGCGTGCCGCTCAGCCTGGCGCGCATGCGTGCCGATAGCGATGTCGCGGTACTCGAAATGGGAATGAACCATCCCGGCGAGCTGGCTCACCTGACCACCCTGGTACGCCCGCATGTCGCGATGGTGACCGCGATCGCCCCGGCGCATACCGAATTCTTTGCCGACGAAAGCGCGATCGCGGATGCGAAGGGTGAGATCTTTCGCGGGCTGGAGCCGGGTGGCACCGCGATCGTGCCATTCGACAGCCCGCATCGCGACCGGCTGATCGCGGCGGCGGCGCCCTATGCCGCGCGGATCGTGGCGTTCGGCATGGGCGAGGGCGCCGATGTGCGTCCGCTGGAAATCGCCAAAGCGCCCGCCGGGGGCACCTTCGTCACCGCGCGCGTCGGGGAACGAGAGCTGTCGTTCACCGTCGCCCAGCCCGGCGCGCATTGGGTGTCGAACGCGCTGGCGGTGCTGGCGGCGGTCGATGCGGTCGGCGGCGATCTGGCGCAGGCCGGGCTGGCGCTGGCCGAACTCGGCGGCCTGCCGGGGCGTGGCGCGCGGATCGATATCCCGGTCGCGGGCGGCACCGCCACGGTGATCGACGAAAGCTACAACGCCAACCCCGCGTCCATGCGGGCCACGCTGGCGGTGCTGGGTGAGATGCCGGGCCGGCATGTCGCGATCCTGGGTGAGATGCGCGAATTGGGTGAAAGCGCGCCAGGCTATCACGCGGCGCTGGCCGGGGCGGTGATTGCGGCGCGCGTCGAACTGGCCGTGCTGGTCGGTGAAGCGATGCGGCCGCTGGCGCAGGCGCTTGAGGGCACGGTGGATTTCGTTCATGTGGCCGACGCCGCAAGCGCGCTGGAACGGGCACGGGATAGCGTGCGGCCGGGCGATGTGGTGCTCGTAAAAGGGTCGAACGGGGTGGGGCTGGCCCGCGTAGTGGCCGGCCTGTCGGGCGGGAAGACATAGATTGCTCTACTGGATCGCGGAACAGCTCGGTTTCCCGGGCGCGCTCAACCTCATTCGCTACCTGTCGTTCCGGGCGGGGGCGTCGGTCGCGACCGCGCTGTTCATTGGCTTGATCATCGGGCCGCGCTTCATCGGCTGGCTGCGCGTGCGGCAGGGCAAGGGGCAGCCGATCCGCGCGGACGGGCCGCAGACGCATCTGGCGAAGCGCGGCACGCCGACGATGGGCGGGCTGATGATCCTGACCGCGCTGTCACTATCGATCCTGATCTGGATGGATCTGCGCAATCCCTTCGTATGGGCATGCCTGTTCGTCACGCTGGGGTTCGGCACGATCGGTTTCCTCGACGACTACGACAAGGTTCGCAAGGCGAGTACCGCGGGGGTCCCGGGCAAGGTTCGGCTGCTGCTGGAATTCCTGATCGCGGGCATAGCGGCGTGGATCATCATGCAGGAAAACGGCTCCGGCCTGTTCCTGCCCTTCACCAACCGCTATTTCATCGATCTGGGGCTGCTGTACCCGGTCTTCGCCGCGTTCACGATCGTGGCGTTCGGCAATGCGGTGAACCTCACCGACGGGCTGGACGGGCTGGCGACGATGCCGGTCATCATCGCCTCGGTCGCGTTCATGATCATCGTCTATCTGGCGGGCAACGTGCGGTTCGCGGACTATCTTGGGATTCCCCACGTGCCCCGCGCGGGGGACCTCGCGATTTTCTGCGGCGCGGTGATCGGTGCGGGGCTGGCGTTCCTGTGGTACAATGCTCCGCCGGCCGCGGTGTTCATGGGCGATACCGGCAGTCTGGCGCTCGGCGGCGCGCTCGGCACGATCGCGGTGGTCGCGCACCATGAGATCGTGCTGGGCATCATCGGCGGGCTGTTCGTGGTCGAGGCGATGAGCGTGATCATCCAGGTGTTCGTCTACAAGCGCACCGGCAAGCGCGTGTTCCGCATGGCGCCGATCCATCATCATTTCGAGCAGCTCGGCTGGAGCGAGCCGACGGTGGTGATCCGCTTCTGGATCATCAGCCTCGTCCTGGCGCTGGCCGGCCTGTCAACGCTGAAGCTGCGATGATCGTGTTCTCCGGCTGGGCCGGCAAACATTATGCGGTCCTTGGCCTGGCGCGCTCCGGCACCGCGACCGTGCGGGCGCTGCTGGCAGGCGGCGCCCGCGTCACCGCCTGGGACGAGGATGAGGCGAAGCGCGCGGCGATCCTTTCCGCGACGGAGCAGGACGGCGGCGGCACCGGCGGGACGCTGGCGATCGCCGACCTCGACACGATCGACCTGACGGGCGTCGATGCACTCGTCGTTTCTCCCGGCGTGCCGCTCAACCGTCATCCGCTGGCGGCAAGCGCGCGCGCGGCGGGGGTGCCGATCATCGGCGATATCGAATTGTTCGCGCAGGCCCGTGCCGACCTGCCCGCGCACCGGGTGGTCGGCATTACCGGCACCAACGGAAAGTCGACGACCACCGCATTGCTGCACCATATGCTCGACGTCGCCGGGGTGCCGACGTGCATGGGGGGCAATATCGGCCTGCCGATCCTCGCGCAGGAACCGCTGCTGCCCAACGATCGCGGGAACGGCGTCTATGTCCTGGAACTGTCGAGCTATCAGATCGATCTGACGCAATCGCTCGATTGCGATGTCGCGGTACTGCTCAACATCACCCCCGACCATCTCGATCGCTACGATGGGTTCGAGGGCTATGTCGCGTCGAAGGCGCGGCTGTTCGCGATGCAGGCGGCGGATCATTGCGCGGTGATCGGGATCGGCGACGCGCCCTCCGCGATGATCGCGCGCGAACTGTCGCTGGGGCGCGGCGCCTCGGTGATCAAGATCGCGCCGGGCGTCTGCATGGACCAGTCGCGCTGGCCCGCGCTGCAGGGGCCGCACAATGCCCAGAACGCGCTGGCGGCGATGAATGCGGCGGAGGCGCTGGGCCTTCCGGGCGCGGCGATCGACCAAGGGCTGGAAACGTTCGGCGGCCTGCCGCATCGCATGGAGCGGGTGGCGACGCTGGGCGGCGTGACCTGGATCGACGACAGCAAGGCGACCAATCCCGAAAGCACCGCGCCCGCGCTGGCGGCGTATCCGCGCATCCACTGGATCGTCGGCGGTCGGGCGAAGGGCGACGATCTCGATGCCTGCGTGCCGCATCTGGGGAACGTGGTACGCGCCTATACGATCGGAGAGGCAGGAGCGCGTTTCGCCGAGGTGCTGCGCCCGCATGTGCCGGTCGCCGAGGTGGAGACGCTGGAGCGCGCGGTGAAGCTTGCGGCGCAGGAGGCGGCGCGGGGCGACGTCGTGCTGCTGTCCCCCGCCGCGGCGTCGTTCGACCAGTTCCGCGACTATGAACATCGGGGGGCCGCGTTCCGCGCGGCGGTGGAGGCGCTGGCATGACCGATATCAGGGCGACGGGCGCGGGCGGGCTGGATCGCGGGCGGCTGAAAGGGCGTGGCGGGCGTGGCGATCCGTCGCCGCTCGGCACCTGGTTCTGGGATATCGACCGCGTCCTGCTGTTGCTGGCGTTGTTCCTGATCGCGATCGGCCTGCTGGCGGTCGCGGCCGGATCGCCGGCAAGCGCGGTCCGCTATTCCGGCGAGCATGTGAAGTTCGAGCCGCTGCATTATTTCTGGCGCCAGACGATGTGGGTGGCGGTATCGCTGCCGGTGCTGTTCGGCGTGTCGATGCTGCCCGTCACGGTGGCGCGCCGGATGGCGTTGATCGGGGCGGTGGTGTGTATCGCGCTATTGGCGGTAACGCCGATTCTGGGCGTGACGGTGAATGGCGCGCGGCGGTGGATCGGCGTCGGCTTCGCGCAATTCCAGCCGTCCGAGTTTCTGAAGCCATGTTTCGTCGTCACGGTGGCGTGGCTCCTGTCGTTCAAGGCGCGGGACGACGATCTGCCCGTCACCGTCATCACCGCCGGATTGACCGGGGTGGTCGCCGTGCTGCTGATGCTGCAACCCGATTTCGGCCAGACGGTGATCTTCTGCCTGTTGTGGCTGGCGCTGGCGACGATCGCGGGAACGTCGCTGCGGGGTATCATGGGAACGATTGCGCTGCTGCCGGCCGGGCTGGTCGCCGCTTATCTGTTCTATGGCACCGCGCGCTCACGGATCGATGCGTTCCTGTTTCCCGGGGTGGAGGGCGACGGCGCGGCGGATCATTTCCAGACCAACGCGGCGCATGCGACGTTGACCGCGGGCGGCTGGTTCGGCACCGGGCCGGGCGGCGGCACCGTCAAGTTCGGCCTGCCCGAGGCGCATACCGATTATATCTTTTCGGTGATCGGCGAGGAATTCGGCCTGCTGGCATGCATGATCATCGCGCTGGTGTTTCTGGCGGTGGTGGTGCGCGTGTTCGTGAAGCTGCTGGACGAGCAGGATTCGTTCAAGTTGCTCGCCGCCTCCGGTCTGGCGGTGCAATTCGGGGCGCAGGCGCTGGTGTCGATGGCGGTCAATACCGGGCTGGCGCCGTCGAAGGGGATGACCTTGCCGTTCATCAGCTATGGCGGCTCCTCGATGGTCGCGCTGTCGCTGGGGATGGGGTTGCTGCTTGCGTTTACGCGCCGGAACCCGTTCCTGTTGCGCAGCCCCTATATCACTCGTTGGAACGCTGAATGAGCCGATCGCGCCACTTCGTCCTCGCCGCCGGAGGCACCGGCGGACATATGGTGCCCGCCGCCGCGCTGGCCACCGAATTGATGCGCCGCGGCCATCGCGTCGCGCTGGTCAGCGACGAACGCGGGGTGCGCTTTCCCGGCCTGTTCGATGGCGGGGTGCAGACGCACGTCATTCCGGCCGGGCGATTCGCCGGCGGGCCGCTCGGCTGGCTCAAGGCGGGGCGCCAGATGATGCGTGGCCGCGCGATGGCGGCGGAATTGTATCGCAACTTCCGGCCCGCCGCGGTGATCGGCTTCGGTGGCTATCCCGCTTATCCCGCCCTGTCGGCGGCGTTCGCGGCGGGGATCAGGACCGCGGTGCACGAACAGAATGCGGTGCTGGGCCGGGTCAACCGGCTGGTCGCGCGCAAGGTGGATGCGATCGCCACCAGCTATCCCAACACGCAACGACTGTCGCCGCGCCTGCAACCCAAGGTTCACCAGGTCGGTAATCCGGTGCGCGACAGCGTGCTCGCAATCCGTGCCAAACCCTATCCGCTGCTGGATGAGGACGGCATCTTTCGCGTGCTGGTGACCGGCGGCAGCCAGGGCGCGAACATCCTGTCGCGCGTCGTGCCCGATGGCCTGGCGCTGCTGCCGGTCGCATTTCGCCGCCGTTTGCAGGTGACGCATCAGGCGCGGATCGAGGATATCGACGCGGTGCGCGGCCGCTATGCCAGCCTCGACATCGCCGCCGATCTGGCGACCTATCTGCCGGATCTGCCCGAGCAACTGGGCTGGGCGCATCTGGTGATCGCGCGAGCCGGGGCGTCGACGATCGCGGAGCTGACCGCGGCGGGCCGCCCCGCGATCCTGGTGCCGCTGCCCGGCGCCACCGACGATCACCAGACCGCCAACGCCCGCGACATCACCCGCGCCGGCGGCGCGCGCACGATCCCGCAAAGCGCCTTCACCGCCGCGGAACTCGCCAAACAGATGCAGAAACTCGGCCTCGATCCCGAAGCGTTGCAGAACGCCGCCGGCCGCGCGCGTGCGTGCGGCGCACCCCATGCTGCCAGCGACCTGGCCGATCTGGTCGAAAGCCTCGACGCGCCGCGCGCCACGCTGCCGATCGGCAGCGCCGCCCCGCGGGAGGCATTCGCATGAAGGGCGTCGCGACCGATATCGGCACGATCCATTTCGTCGGCATCGGCGGGATCGGCATGTCGGGCATCGCCGAGGTGATGCACAATCTCGGCTACAAGGTGCAGGGCAGCGACGTGGCGGAAGGCTATGTCGTCGAAGGGCTGCGCCGGCGTGGCATCCAGGTGTCGATCGGCCACGATGCCGCGCATGTCGAGGGGGTGGCGGTGGTCGTCACCTCGACCGCGGTAAAGCGCGGCAATCCCGAGGTGGAGGCCGCGCTCAAGAATCGCATCCCGGTCGTCCGGCGGGCCGAGATGCTGGCCGAACTGATGCGGCTGAAATCGACCGTCGCGGTCGCGGGTACGCACGGCAAGACCACCACCACGTCGATGGTCGCGGCGCTGCTCGACGCGGGCGGGGTCGATCCGACCGTCATCAACGGCGGCATCATCAATAGCTATGGCTCGAACGCGCGGCTGGGCGCGAGCGACTGGATGGTGGTCGAGGCGGACGAGAGCGACGGCAGTTTCCTGCGGCTCGACGGCACGATCGCGGTGGTCACCAATATCGACCCCGAGCACCTCGACCATTATGGCAGCTTCGACAAGGCGAAGGACGCCTATGTCGAATTCGTCGAGAACGTGCCTTTCTATGGCGCAGCGCTGCTGTGCCTCGATCATCCCGAGGTGCAGGCGCTGATCCCGCGTGTCCGTGATCGACGCATCGTGACCTATGGCTTCGCCGCATCGGCGGACGTGCGCGGCGTCAATGTGACGCCCTATCCCGGTGGCAACCGCTTCGAAGCGCTGATCCGGCATCGCGATGGCAGCGTTCGCTCGATCGAGGGTATCGATCTGCCGATGCCGGGGCGGCACAATGTGCAGAACGCGCTCGCCGCGATCGGCGTGGCGCTGGAACTCGGCATCGACGACGCGACGATTCAGAAGGGGTTTGAGCGGTTCAGCGGCGTCAAGCGGCGCTTCACCAAGGTGGGCGACGTGGCGGGTGCGACGATCATCGATGACTACGGTCATCACCCGGTCGAGATCCGCGCGGTGCTGGCGGCGGCGCGTGAATCGGCGCAGGGCCGCGTGATCGCAGTGGTGCAGCCGCATCGTTACTCGCGGCTGGGCAATCTGATGGAGGACTTTCGCGGCGCTTTCAACGACGCGGATCAGGTCTATGTCACGCCGGTCTATGCCGCGGGAGAAACGCCGGTGCCCGGTGTCGATGCCGAGGCGCTGGTCGCCGGGCTGCGCGATCGCGGGCATCGTCAGGCCGAGGTGGTGGGCGATGCCGACGCGCTCGCCACGATCCTGGCGCAAGAGATCGCGGCGGGGGATCAGGTGATCTGCCTGGGCGCGGGAGACATCACCAAATGGGCGGCGGGTCTCGCCCCGGCGATCGAGGCGCAACGGGCATGAACAACTGGTTCGACGCGATCACGCAGTGGCAGCAGCAGGCGCTCGATGCGCAGCAGCGGATGCTCGATGTCGGCAAGCAGGCGAACGACGCGGGCAAGGCGATGGTCGAGGCGCAGGAGGCGGCAAAGCGCGCGGCCGACGCCAATGTGAAGGCGTGGCAGGCGTGGACGCGATTGTGGGGCGTCGGGCCGTGGTGACGACGCTGATGCCGCCCGCGCCCGCCGTGCCGACGGTACGCGGGCGGCTGACCGCCGGCGCGCCACTGGCGCCGCTCGTCTGGTTCAAGTCGGGCGGGCCGGCGCAATGGCTGTTCGAGCCCGCCGATGCGGAGGACCTGAGCGACTTCCTGCGTGCGCTGGACCCGGCGGTGCCGGTGATGGCGCTGGGGCTGGGGTCGAATCTGATCGTGCGCGACGGCGGCGTGCCGGGCGTGGTGGTGCGGCTGGGCAAGCCGTTCGCGACCGCGATCGCGCTGGACGCGACGACGCTGCGCTGTGGCGGCGGGGCGAGCGGCATCCTCGTATCCTCGACCGCGCGCGATGCGGGTATCGCGGGGCTGGAGTTCCTTCGCTCGATCCCCGGCACGGTCGGCGGCTTCGTGCGCATGAACGGCGGCGCCTACGGCCGTGAGACCGCCGACGTGCTGGTCGAGGTGGAGGTGGTGCTGCGCTCCGGCGAGCGGCAGATGCTGCCGGTGAGCGCGCTGGGCTATTCCTATCGTCACTCGGCCCTGCCGGACGGCGCGGTAGTGGTCGCCGCGACGTTCCGGGGCGAAGCCGGGGACGCTGCGGCGATCCAGGCCGAGATGGACCGGATCGCCGCCGCGCGTGAGGCATCGCAGCCGCTGCGTTCGAAGACCGGCGGATCGACCTTCAAGAACCCTGACGGTCATAAGGCGTGGCAGCTGGTGGACGCCGCGGGCTGTCGCGGGCTGTCGCTGGGCGGGGCGCAAGTGAGTGAGAAGCACACCAATTTCCTGCTCAACACCGGCACGGCGACGAGCGCTGAGATCGAGGCATTGGGCGAGGAAGTGCGCACGCGGGTGAAGGCGAGCAGCGGGGTGGAACTTGAGTGGGAAATCCAGCGCGTGGGGGTGAGGGCGTGATGCTCCCGCGGATGAGCCCGCTTATGGGGATGATGGCATGACGCCGCTTCACATCGTCGTGCTGATGGGCGGCTGGTCGGCGGAACGTGCGGTATCGCTGACGTCCGGCGCGGGCGTCGCCGAGGCACTCGAATCGCTTGGCCATCGCGTCACGCGGATCGACATGGCGCGCGACGTTGCCGCGCGGCTGGCGGATGCGAAACCCGATCTGGTGTTCAACGCGCTGCACGGCACGCCCGGAGAGGATGGCAGCGTGCAGGGCCTGCTGGACCTGATGGGGCTGCGCTACACGCATTCGGGGCTCGCCACCTCTGTAATCGCGATCGACAAGGTGCTGACGAAGCAGGTGCTGGTGCCGGCGGGCATTCCGATGCCGGGCGGGCGGATCGTCGCCAGCGCGGAGGTGTTCGAGGGCGACCCGCTGCCGCGCCCCTATGTGCTGAAGCCGGTCAACGAGGGTTCGTCGGTCGGCGTCGCGATCGTCACCGCGCAGGGCAATTATGGCGAGCCGATCGGGCGCGACACCATGGGGCCGTGGCAGGAGTTCGACGAACTGCTGGCGGAACCCTATGTCCGCGGGCGCGAGTTGACGACCGCGGTATTGATCGATCGCGCGCTCGGCGTGACCGAGCTTCGCCCCAGATCGGGCTGGTACGATTACGATGCCAAATATACCGACGGGATGACCGAACACCTTTTCCCCGCGCCGATCCCGGATGAGATCGCCGAAGCATGCCGTGCGCTGGCGGTGCAGGCGCACCAGGTGCTGGGCTGCCGCGGGTGCAGCCGTTCGGACTTCCGCTGGGATGATGACCGTGGCGTCGACGGGCTGTTCCTGCTGGAAGTGAATACCCAGCCGGGGATGACGCCGCTCAGCCTGGTGCCCGAACAGGCGCGGCATACCGGCATGAGCTATGCCGAGCTGGTGCAGGCGATCGTCGACGATGCGATGCGGGATCGGCCGGCATGAGCCGCACGATCCGGCGTGGCGGGCCGCCACCGCGCGTGTCGCGCCCCGGCACCGGGCGGCGGCGCGTCGCGAAGGCGTCGCTGGGGGACCGGCTGATCGCGAAATTGCCGGTCGGCGAGGAAACGCTGCGCAAGGCGGTGACCTGGACGGTGCTGGGCGGGGTGGGCGCCGCGGTGTTGTTCGTCGCCAATCTGATGGGCGTGCCACAGGCGATCGGCGCCGGGATCGCGGAGGCGGGCGCGCGCGCGGGATTGCGGGTCGAGCAGGTCGATATCACCGGCCTGAAGCGGATGGACCGCGAAACGGTCTACGCGATCGCGCTGGAAGATCAGCCGAGCCACGCGATGCTGCGCGTCGATCTGCAGCGCGTGCGGGAGCGCTTGCTGGCCTATGGGTGGATCGCCGACGCCTATGTCGCGCGGCGGCTGCCCGATCGGCTGCTGATCCACATTACCGAGCGCGAGCCGGCGGCGGTGTGGCAGGACAACGGCCAGCTGACGCTGATCGACGCCGAAGGGCGGTTGCTGGCGCCGGTCGATCCCGCGATGATGCCGCATCTGCCGCTGATCATCGGCCCCGGCGCCGATCGGCAGGAAGCGGGGTATCAGGCGCTGCTGGCGGCGGCGCCGGCGCTGAAGCCGCGTATCCGAGCGGCGTCGTGGATTGGTAACCGGCGCTGGGATCTCACCTTCGACACTGGCGAGACGCTCGCGCTGCCGCAGGATGGCGCGGCGCGGGCGCTGGTGCGGTTCGCGCAGCTCGACGGCGCCCGCTCACTGCTGGGGAAGGGCTGGATACGGTTCGACATGCGCGATCCCGCCAGGCTGGTGGCGCGCAAGCCGGGCAAGGACTGGCGTCACGAAGTGCCGGACGACGGCCAGACCGACACGGCGATACAACGGGAAGACGACATTACGTCGGCGCCGCGCGCGGGGAATTCGCGCGGCGAGGACGTATAGACAGGGGCAGGCGACAATGGCGAAGGCAGCACCGGAAGGACTGATCACCGCGCTGGATATCGGATCGTCGAAGGTGTCGGCGATGATCGCGCAAAAGGGCGACGGCGGCGAGCTGATCGTCCTGGGCACCGGCCAGCGCGAAAGCCGTGGCGTCAAGCGCGGCTATATCGCCGACATGGACGCGACCGAAGTGGCGGTGCGCGAAGCGGTCGAGCAGGCGGAGCGGATCGCGGGCTTCAACATCGAGAATGTCTGGGCGGGATTTTCGTCCGGCGGGCTGGTCAGCGACGAAGCCTTCATCGAGGCCGAGCTGGGCGGGATGCGGATCGAGCAGGCGGATCTCGACGCCCTGTTGCAGGAGGGGCGCAAGTCGATCGACCCGCAGGGGCGGATGGTGCTCCATGCGCAACCAGCGCTGTACACGCTCGACGGGCTGACCGGGGTGAAGAAGCCGCTGGGGCTGCATGCCGACCGGCTGGGCGTCCACATCCATGTGATCGCCGCCGATGGCTCGCCGGTGCGCAATCTGGATCTGTGTGTGCGGTCGGCGCATCTGGAAGTGAAGTCGATCATCGCCTCGCCGGTCGCGACCGGGCTGGCCTGCCTGACGCCGGAGGAGCGCGATCTGGGCGTCGCGCTGGTGGAGATGGGTGCGGGGATCACCAACGTCTCGCTGTTTGCCGGATCGATGCTGGTCGGGCTGAAATCGATCGCGATCGGCGCGGCGGACATCACCGACGACATCGCGAGCGCATTCGGCACCACACGCCTGCAGGCCGAGCGGATCAAATGCTTCCACGGCAGCGCCAACGCCTCCCCGCGCGACAATCACGAAATGGTGACGATCCGCGAGCGGATCGAGGAAGAGGATGCGGAGGCGCTGCAGATCACCAAGGCGGCGCTGATCCAGGTCATCCGGCAGCGCCTCGAACATTGGACCACCGAGGTGCAGAACGCGCTGAAGGAATTGCGGTTCGAAGGACCGGTCGGGCGGCAGGTGGTGCTGACGGGCGGCGGTGCCGAACTGAAGGGTATCGCCGATTACGCGCAGCAGTCGCTGGGCAGGTCGGTGCGGATCGGACGGCCGCGCGGCCTGACGGGACTGCCCGACGCGCATGCCGGGCCAGGCTTCGCGGCGCTCGCGGGACTGGCCTTCTTCGCCGCCAGCGATCCGATCGATCTGCGTGGACTGGCACCGATGCAGCAGATGGTGCACCGCCCCGGCGGTCTGCGCGGCTTCTGGAAGCTGGTACAGGCCGCCAGGGCGAATTATTGATGCGGTAGCGATTTATTGACGTGTTCACGGGGCGTTTGACGGCATTTTCGCTTTCGTCGTCGCGCCGCATGTTGCAGACAATGGTAAATGGCCCGCGACAGGGGAAGTTGGCGCGGGCAGTTGGAGTACATTTGCGATGAGCATCGAATTCATCACGCCCGATCTGGATGACCTGACCCCGCGGATCACGGTGGTGGGCGTGGGCGGCGCTGGCGGCAACGCGATCGCCAACATGATGCGCGCCGATGTGCAGGGCGTGAATTTCCTGGTCGCCAATACCGATGCGCAGGCGCTGAAACAATCGGATGCCGAGCAGAAGATCCAGCTGGGGGCGAAGATCACGCAGGGCCTGGGTGCCGGCAGCCGCCCCGAGATCGGCCGCGCCGCCGCCGAGGAGACGATCGACGAGCTGTCCCGCCTGCTGGAAGGCAGCCATATGTGCTTCATCGCGGCGGGCATGGGCGGCGGCACCGGCACCGGCGCCGCGCCGGTCATCGCGAAGGCCGCGCGCGACATGGGCATCCTGACGGTCGGCGTCGTCACCAAGCCGTTCAGCTTCGAGGGCAACCGCCGCTCCAAATCGGCCGAGGCGGGCATCGAGGAACTGCAGAAGTTTGTCGATACGCTGATCGTCATTCCGAATCAGAACCTGTTCCTGGTCGCCAATGCGAACACCACGTTCAAGCAGGCCTTCGAGATGGCCGACGAGGTCCTTCAACAGGGTGTGCGCGGCATTACCGACCTGATGGTGATGCCCGGCCTCATCAACCTCGATTTCGCCGACGTCCGGTCGGTGATGCAGGAGATGGGCAAGGCGATGATGGGCACCGGCGAGGCGGAAGGCGACGACCGCGCGCTGATCGCGGCGCAGAAGGCGATCGCCAACCCGTTGCTCGACGGCGTGTCGATGCAGGGTGCGAAGGGCGTCATCGTCTCGATCACCGGCGGCGACGACATGCGCCTGCTGGAAGTGGACGAAGCGGCGAACCATATCCGCGAGCTGGTCGATCCCGACGCGAACATCATCTGGGGCTCGGCTTTCAACCCGGAGCTGGAGGGCAAGATCCGCGTCTCGGTCGTCGCTACCGGAATCGAAAGCGCGCCGCAGACGAACGCGCCCGTCGCGTCGCAGCCCGCCGAACCGCCGCGCACGTTCAGCTTCAACGCGCCGCGCCGTGCCGAAGGGGCATCGGCGCCCGCCGCCGCTGCGCCCGCGAGCCCGGCCTATCAGCCGGAATCGATCCCCGCACCGCAACCCAGCGGCGCCGCCGCCGGCGCGATGAGCCATGGCGTGCCGACACCGGGTCAGCCGATCGCGGCGCAGTCGGTGTCCCCGGCCAGCGAGGCGGTCGAGGACGAACTGCTGCTGGGCGCCGAGGCCGCCGTACCCGCGCCCTCATCCCAGCCCCAGGCGCAACCTCAGGCCCAGCCGCCGCTTCAACCGGACCCGCTGGCCGCGTCGCCGGCCGGCGATCCGACGCGCCGTCGTTTCCTGTCGGCCTCTGAACCCGAAGAGGCGCCTGCCGCCGCGCAGCCGCGTGTCAAGCTGGGCGGTACGCTGTTCGAGCGGATGCAGAATGCGACGCGCGGCGCCGCCCGCGCCGATGAAGAGCAACCGCGCGAGCCGGGTGACCTGCCGCGCTTCCTGCATCGCCAGAACAACCAATAGCGTCGACGGTGGTGGGGCGATGGCGGCGGCGTGAGTGCCCGCCGCGATCGTCGCTCGACGTCGCGACGCCCGGCGCGCTCGCGACGATCGACGCGACCGCGCCGTCGCTTCTTCGCCACATTCCGTCGCCAGCGGGCGTCGCTTCGCCGCAGCCGCCGGCGGCCTGGATTGCCGGTTTCTCCGCTCGCGCTCTAAGTGCCGCGACCATCGCCAAGATGCGCCTGCTGATCCCGTCGTGCTGAGGAGGCACTGAGTTTGTCGATTTGCCGTACCGAAGCCTTCGCCCGTCGGGGCGCGGCTTCGATGCCGCGCGTGCCGGGGCGGCGGTGGTCGCGTGGCGTCGTGTCGTTTCTGATCGGTGTCGCGCTCCCCGTCGCACTCGCGGCGCAAAGCTATCCGATGATGCCGGTCGCCAATCCCGATGCGGATCGGCTAGCGGAACTGGTCCGGCGGCTGGGGACGTCACCGCGCGACTTGCCGGCTTTGATCGAGGCGGGCGAATTGTCGTTCCGGCTGGGCGACGCGACGGCTGCCGCCGCCTTCTACAAACGTGCTGAGGCGATCGATCCGCGCAACGGCCGGGTAAAGGGCGGCATCGCCCGGATCCTCGTCAATGGCGAGCAGCCGGGTGAGGCCCTGCGCTACTTTCTGGAGGCGGAACGCCATGGTGCCCCCATGGCCCGCTACGCCGATGATCGCGGCCTCGCCTATGATTTGATCGGGCAGCAGGAGCGGGCGCAGCGTGACTATAGGGTGGCGCTGACGCAGGGTGACGCCGACGACGCGGACGAGGTGCGCCGTCGATATGCCCTGTCGCTCGGCATTTCGGGGCGTCAGACCGAGGCACTGGCCCAGATCGACGCCTTGCTGCGCAAGTCGGATCGCGGCGCCTGGCGCGCGCGGGCGTTCATTCTGGCGATGAACGGCGATGTCGCGGGTGCGAACAAGATCGCGACGAGCATGATGCCGGCCGGGATGGCGGGGGGGGCTTGCCGCCTTTTTCCAGCGCTTGCCGACCCTGAATGCGACCGATCGGGCGTTCGCGGTGCATTTCGGCGAAGTGTCGCCCACACCGACGCGATTGGCGGATGCGCGCATGGTGCCGCCATTGCCCGCGCTCGGACCGGATCCGAGCGCGCCGCGCCCGGCGCAAGTGGCAACGGCACAGCCTACGCCCGCCCCGACGCAGGTCGCCGCGGCGCAGCGTCGCCCCTCCCGTGCCGAAGAAGCGCGACTGCGGCGCGCGGCGGAGCGTGCGGCGCGCCCCGTGCTGACCAGCCGCTCGACGGGCACGGGCGTCGTCCCGGTACCGGCCCCCGTGCCCACGTCGACGCCAGCGACGCTGGCCGTCGCCACGACGAACGTCGCGCCAGTGGTGCCAAGGGTCGCCACGCCAGCGCCTACGTCCACTCCAACTCCCACCCCGCAACCTGCGTCGACGCCGGCACCTGCATCGACCCCGGCATCCGAGCGGCAGGTGATGGTCGCTGCCGCGCCGCGGACGCCGGCACCGCTCGCCGGCGGTGCGACTGCGGCCACCACGGCGGTGGGGACACAGGCCACGCCGGTCGCGACCGCGGCTACCGGCGCGTCGCCACCCGCCGCTACCGCGCCCGTCGCTTCCACCGTGGCGCAGGCCGCGCCCTCGTCCGGCGCGACCCCGCCGGCGCAGTTGGCCAGCGCGACACCAATTCCCGGCGTCGTGCCGGCGGTGGCCGTTCCATCGTCCGCGGCGGCCACGCCGGCGCCGGAACGCGCACTGGTCCAGCCGGCGAACCCGGCGCCGCCGCCGCGCCCCACCGCGATCCGCACGAGCGAGGATTCGATCCTGGCGCGGATCGTCGCGGGGATCACCATCCCCGCTTCCGAGCTTGGCGTGGCGCCGATGCCGGGAGCGGCACCCGCTCCGGCACCCCAGCCGGCCGATACGTCGACCCCGAACGCAACCGTCGCCGCCAGCGCGCTTGACGAAGCTGCGCGCGCAGCGGAGCGCAATGCCGCCGCCGACGAGGAGCGGCGCGCCCGGCTGGAGGCCAAGCGAGCCGCGGTCGCGAAGGCGCTGGCGGACCGCAAGGCAAAGGAAGCCGCAGAACGCAAGGCGCAGGAACTGGCCGAGAAGAAGGAAGCGGCCGCGAAGGCCGCCGCCGAGAAGAAGGCCGCCCGGTCCGAGCCGCAGCGCATCTGGGTGCAGGTGTCGAGCGGTGCCAACGAGGGTGATCTCCTCAAGGCGTGGAAGGCGGTGCAGGGGCGCGCCAGCGCGCTGGCGGGGCGGCGTGGGTATTCGACCCCGCTGCGCGCCACGAACCGGGTTGTCACCGGCCCGTTCAAGACCGAGGCGGAGGCGCGGGCGTTCGTCAATACACTGACGAAGCAAGGGCTTTCTTCCTTCACCTTCACCAGCGCGCCCGGTCAGAAGATGACCCGGCTCGACGAGCGATAACGCGCGTGACCGATCTCGCCCCATGGGCCGCGCTGCCAGCGCACAGCCGCGGGCGATGCCATGAGGAGGAAGCGGGCGATCGTGGCCCGCGCGACTGCTTCCAGCGCGATCGGGATCGGATCATTCACTCGATCAGCTTCCGGCGGTTGCGCCACAAAACGCAGGTGTTTCTGGCCCCCGATGGCGATCATTTCCGCGTGCGCCTGACGCACAGTCTGGAAGTGGCGCAGATCGGCCGCACCATCGCCCGTACATTGGGGCTGAACGAGGACCTGACCGAGGCATTGTGCCTGTCGCACGATATCGGCCACCCGCCGTTCGGTCATGCCGGTGAGGATGCGCTGCAACGGGCGACCGCAGCGCAGGGCGGGTTCGATCACAATGGCCATACGCTGCGCACGCTGATGCGGATCGAGCGCCCGTACCCGCGCTGGCCCGGCCTGAACCTCACCTGGGAAACGCTGGAGGGGTTGGCGAAGCACAACGGCCCCATTCACGCGCCCGGCTGGGCGCTGGCGGAAGCGGACCGGGAAGCGGGGCTGGAATTGACCAGCCATGCCTCACTGGAGGCGCAGGTGGCGGCGTTGGCTGACGATATCGCCTATGACAATCACGATATCGACGATGGCCTGCGTGCCGGATTGCTGACGCTGGAGCAGATCGAGGCGGTGCCGATGGTGGCGGAGGGCTGGGCGCGCCTGTCGACTCGCTTTCCCGACTTGCCACGCGCGCGACTGGCCGGCGAACTGATCCGCAGCCAGATTGGCGCGATGGTCAATGATCTGATCGCCGAATCGCGTCGCCGGATCGCGGCGGCGGAGGTGCGGACGGTGGACGATGTGCGCGCGGCGGGGCAGGCGCTGATCGCGTTCTCGCCGGCGATGGCGGCGGCGGAGCGCGAACTCAAACGCTTCATGTACGCCAATCTGTATCATCATCCGCGCCAACTGGAAGCGGCTGCCGCGGCGCATCATGTCGTCGCGGGCCTGTTCGCTGCTTATCGCGATGACCCGCTGCGCTTGCCGCAGGAATGGCGCGATCGCCTGCCGGCGGCGGAGCCGGCGATCAGCCGTCATATCGCTGATTTCATCGCGGGGATGACCGATCGCTACGCCGTCGCGCGCTATCGCGAGGTCGTGGGGCCGATCGATCTGCCGGAAGGATTCTGAGGGTATCGCGCCGGTGAACGATGCTCGCCACGAAAAAGGGTGGCGCCCACGGCACCGCCCTTCGTCACACAGAGGAATCGGCGATCAGTTGGCCGACGCGACCGTGGTCGCCACCGGGTTGGCGCGGAACGCCACCGGGAAGCCATTGGCATGGCCGGTCACGCGGTTGCCGTTCACGAGCAGGCGGAAGCGGCTGTTCGAGCCCACCTCACGCCCTTCGATCACGGTGCGCCCGTCCTGACGCTGCGTCTGGGTGTAGACATAGGTGTGACCATCGCGGGTGAACGTCTGCTGCGCCGGCTCGGCGGCCATGCCCATCGTCGAGATCAGGGCGGCAGCGGCGGCGGCGAAGATGGTGATGGTGCGCATGGAAAAGACCCCCAAGTCAGAACTATTGCTGCACTGCAATGTGAATGGTGCGCTGCAACATGACAATTGCCGGTGTGGCAATGTCGCTTGCAATTCGTGCAAGCGCATCGCGTTGCTTGATTGCGCAGCGCGGCTTTTGCGGAAACAGGCGGCTTCGGTTAAGGCGCCGCGTCTATGACGCTCTTCACTCGCTTCGCCACGCATGTGGATGCCGCACTCGATGCGCTGACGACCGCCGGAACGCTGCCCGCCGGGCTTGATCGCCGCCATGTGACGATCGAGCCGCCGCGCGATACCGCCCATGGCGATCTGGCCACCAACGCCGCGATGGTGCTGGCCAAGCCCGCTGGCACGAACCCGCGCCAGCTTGCCGAGGCACTGGCGACCGCCTTGCGTGCGATCGACGAGGTCAGCGACGTGACGGTCGCGGGGCCCGGGTTCATCAATCTACGCCTGCGCGACGATGTCTGGCGTCATGAAATCGCGGCGATCCACGCGGGCGGGGCCGATTATGGGCGCTCGACGCACGGACAGGGCACGCGGGTGAACATCGAATATGTCTCCGCCAACCCGACTGGTCCGATGCACATGGGGCACTGCCGCGGCGCGGTGGTCGGCGATGCGCTGGCGAGCCTGCTGGAGTTCGCCGGCCACGAGGTGACGCGCGAATATTACGTCAACGATGCCGGCGGGCAGGTCGATGTGCTCGCCCGCTCGGCGCACCTGCGCTATCGCGAGGCACTGGGCGACGATATTGGTGCGATCCCGGAAGGATTGTATCCGGGCGATTATCTTGTCCCGGTCGGTCAGGCGCTCGCCACCGAATTCGGCGACCGGTATGTGAACGCGCCGGAGAGCGAATGGCTGGCGCCGTTTCGTGCCCGCGCGGTCGCCGCGATGCTGGCGCTGATCAAGGCGGATCTGGCGCTGCTCGGCATCCACCACGACATCTTCTCGTCCGAAGCCGAATTGCAGGCGGCGAAGAAGCCGGAAGCTGCCGAGGCGGTGCTGCGCGCGCGCGATCTGGTCTATGATGGGGTTCTGGAGGCGCCCAAGGGCGAGACGCCCGAGGATTGGGAGCCGGTCGAACTGCCGCTGTTCCGCTCCACCCGTTACGGCGACGATCAGGACCGCCCGATCCGCAAGTCCAACGGCAGCTGGACCTATTTCGGCGCCGACATGGCCTATCATTATCAGAAGGCGAGCAACGCCGACCAGTTGATCGATATCTGGGGCGCGGATCATGCCGGCACGGTGAAACGTATCCAGGCGGCGGTGGCGGCGCTGACAGAGGATCGGGTGCGGTTCGACGTGAAGCTGGTGCAGATGGTACGCCTGCTGCGTGCCGGAGAGCCGGTGAAGATGTCGAAGCGTGCGGGCAATTTCGTCACGCTCGCGGATGTCGTGCGCGAGGTGGGCAAGGACGTCGTGCGCTTCACGATGCTGACCCGGCGCGCGGATGCGCAGATGGATTTCGACTTCGCCAAAGTGGTCGAGGCGTCGAAGGAAAATCCCGTCTTCTACGTCCAATATGCGCATGCGCGGATTCATTCGCTGCATCGTCGCGCGGCGGAGGCGGGGATCGCCGCCGACGGCGCGGACCTTTCCAGGCTGGACGCTCGTGAGCTGGCGCTGGTGAAGCTGGCGGCGCAATTCCCGCGGATCGTCGAAACCGCCGCCGCGGCGCGCGAGCCGCATCGCATCGCCTTTTATCTCTACGATCTGGCGGCGGAGTTCCACGCCTCGTGGAACGTCGGCAACGATGCCCCCGACCGCCGGTTCCTGATTCTGGACGATCCGGCGCTGACGGCCGCACGACTCTCCTTGGCCTCTGCGATCGGGCAGATTATCCGCAATGGGCTCTCCATCATGGGCGTGGAGGCGGTGACGGAGATGCACTGATGACAGCGAACGACCCGGTCAACGTCTTGCGCGACGAGGATCGGCTGCCGTGGCTCGACACGATCGAGTCCGAGCCGGCGGATGGTGCGCCGGTCGGTCGCATCGTTCTGTTGGTGCTGATCGGGTTGATCGCGCTCGCCGGGCTGTTGTTCGCCTTGTACCGGATCCAGGCCCAGCGGGGGGGCACCGGCGAAGGCGCGCTGATCGCCGCGCAGCAAGGTGACTACAAGGTTCGTCCGGATGATCCCGGCGGCTTGAAGGTGGAGGGCGAGGGCGATTCGGCGATCGCCGCCAGCGCGGGCAGCAGCGCCAATGGTGCGATCGACCTGCGGGCAGTGCCGGAAGCCCCGATCACCCGCCCCGCGGCGGTATCCCCGGCGCCGGTCGCCGCGACGGATGGCGCCCCCACCGCCAGCGCGGCGGTGCCGCAGACCGCGGCGCCGCTGCGCGCGCAACGCCCGGTCACCGCGCCGTCCCCGCCGGTGCCTGGCGCCGGATCGGGCGGGGCGCTGGTGCAGCTGGGCGCCTTTCCGAGCGAGGCGGCGGCGACCGCGGCGTGGAGCGCGATCGCCAAAAGGTTCGGTTATGTCGCGACGCTGGGCAAGGTGGTGCAGCCGGCCACGGTGAACGGCCGTACCGTCTATCGCCTGCGCGTGAACGCGGGCAGCGCGGGTGCCGCCGCGGACATCTGCGGGCGCCTGAAGGTCGCGGGCGAAGGATGTTTCGTCACTAGCTGACCCTTTCCGGCGAGCTATGGGGCTGGTCGCGCGGGGCATTCCCTTGTCGCGGTCGGCTGCCCTAAGAGACGGGGCATGAAGCCCGTCATCTTCGGCCTGTCCGGCCTGTCGCTCACCGATGAGGAAACCGCCTTTTTCCACGAGGCGCGTCCCGCCGGCTATATTCTGTTCAAACGCAACATCGACACGCGCGAGCAGGTGCGGGCGCTGACCGATTCGCTGCGCTCGCTCGAGGGACGGGACGATGTCGCGATCCTGGTCGATCAAGAGGGCGGCCGGGTGGCGCGACTGGGGCCGCCGGCCTGGCCCGCCTTTCCCGCGGGTCCCGAATTCGATCGCCTGTACGAACTGGCCCCGATGTCCGCGATCGAAGCGGCGCGCGCGAACGCGCAGGCGCTGGGGCTGATGCTGGCGGAGGTCGGCATCACCGTCGACTGCCATCCGATCCTCGATGTCGCGCGCGAGGGCACGACCGAGGCGATCGCGATCCGCGCCTTCGGTCGCGAACCGATGCGTGTCGGCGCGATCGGCCGCGCGACGCTGGAAGGGCTGGCGGCGGGCGGCGTCGTTGGCGTCGTCAAGCATATGCCGGGCCACGGGCGCGCGTTGCTCGACTCGCATCACGCCTTGCCGAGGGTGAGTGCGTCCGACGCTGAGCTTGAAGAGGATCTGGCACCGTTCCGCGCGCTGGCGCACGCGCCGATGGGCATGACCAGCCATATCGTGTTTGACGCCTGGGATCCGGAACGGCCCGCCACGCTGTCGCCGGTGGTGATCGAACGGATCATCCGCGGGCGGATCGGCTTCGACGGCCTGTTGATGACCGACGATATCGACATGAAGGCCTTGTCCGGCTCGGCGGGTGACAAGGCCGCCGGCGCGATCGCGGCGGGATGCGACATCGTGCTCGATTGCTGGGCGCGCATGCCGGAGATGGAGGAGATCGTGAACCGACTGGGCGATATCGCCGCGCCCTCGCGCGCCCGGCTGGACCGGGCGATGGCGACGCTGGCTCCGCCTGCTGGCGACATGGCCGAGCTGATCGAGAAGCGCGATCGGCTGCTGGCGCTGCCCGCCTAGCATCCTTCCCTCCATCTCGATCCTACGACCCGCTTTAGCGCCGTCGCCGCTTGTGCCACGGTGGCGTCATGCCGCCGCCCGTGCCCGAACAGCTGACGCTCGACCTGGAAGGATGGGAAGGGCCGCTCGACCTTCTGCTGTCGCTCGCGCGCGCGCAGAAGGTGGATCTGCGGGCGATCTCTATCCTGCAACTGGTCGAGCAATATCTCCGCTATGTGGAGCGCGCGCGGACGTTGCAGCTGGAGCTGGCGGCTGATTATCTCGTCATGGCGGCGTGGCTGGCGTATCTGAAGTCGGCGTTGCTGCTGCCGCGCGATCCAGAAGTGGAGCCCGACGCCGAGGAGATGGCGTTGCGGCTGCAGCTGCGGCTCGAACGGCTCGATGCGATGCGGGAAGCGGGCGCGCGGCTCATGGCGCGCGACCGGGAGGGACGTGATGTCTTTCGGCGGGGCGCGCCGGAGGGGCTGCGCGTGATCCGCACCGCGCGCTGGACTGCTAGCCTGTACGAGCTGATCGCTGCCTATGGCCGGGTCAGCGCCCGCTCGCGTCCGGTGATGCACGTCGTTCGCGACCGCGAGGTGATGACGCTCGACGCCGCGATCGCGCGCGTCGCGGCGTTGGTTGGCAGCGCGGTGGACTGGCGTGCGATCGAGGCTTTCCTGCCGGAAATGGCGAGCGTGGCGCTGCGGCGCTCGGCGCTGGCGTCCAGCTTTCTCGCCGCCCTTGAACTTGCGCGGCAGGGGCGGGTCGAGTTGCAGCAGGACGGCGCGTTCGCGCCACTGTATCTGCGCGCACCGGCAGCAGCCTGACCGATGGCGAAAGCGACCGGCACACGCGCGGTGGAGGCCCTGCTGTTCGCGGCGACCGAGCCGCTGACGGTCGATTCGATCCGTGCCTATGTCGCCGATTGCGATGTGCCGGCGGCGCTCGCGCAACTGGCGCGCGATTATGCCGGGCGGGGGGTGGAACTGGTCGAACGTGGAGGGCGCTGGCATTTCCAGACCGCGGCGGACCTGGCGCACCTGCTGCGGCGCGATCGCGAGGAGGTGCGCCGCCTGAGCCGCGCGGGAATCGAAACCCTGGCGATCATCGCCTATCACGAGCCGGTCACCCGCGCCGAGATCGAGGCGATCCGCGGGGTGCAGACCGCCAAGGGAACGCTCGACGTGTTGATGGAGGCGGGCTGTGTGCGGCCCGCCGGGCGGCGCGAGGTGCCGGGGCGGCCGCTAATGTTCGCCACTACCCCCGAATTTCTGTCACATTTCGGGTTGAAGACGCGGCGCGATCTGCCGGGCATCGACGACCTGCGGGCCGCTGGACTGCTCGATCCGGTCGATCTGGCCTTTGATCAACTCGTTGTGGAAAACGGCGACGAGGAAGACTAGATAACATTCGTCTCAGGAGTTTTTTTCGTCATGGGCAGCTTCAGCCTTCCGCATATCCTTATCCTCGCGGTGGTCGCGATCCTTTTGCTGGGCGGGGGTCGCTTCTCCAGCTTGATGGGCGACGTCGCCAAAGGCGTGAAGAACTTCAAGAAAGGTATGGCGGAGGAGGACGACGATACCGTGCACCGGCCGAAGCCGCGAATCGAGGCGCAGTCCTCCGCCGAGCCGGCGTTCGATCACGATGCCGATCGGGTGCGCGAGGACCGTCGCTGATCGAACGACGCATCGACGGCGCGCGCTGAATGTTTGATATCGCTCCATCCGAATTCCTGCTGGTCGCGTTCATCGCGCTGGTGGTGATCGGCCCCAAGGACCTGCCCAAGGCGATGCGGGTGGTCGGCTATTGGGTCGGGCGCGCACGCGCGGTCGGAAGGCAGTTCCGCTCCGGCTTCGACGAGATGGTGCGCGAGGCCGAGCTGGAGGAAATGGAAAAGAAGTGGAAGGCGGAGAATGAGCGGATCATGCGCGAGCATCCCTTCGCTCCTCCCCCGCCCACGGCGCAGGCCGGGGGGACGGAGCCGATGCTGCCGCCTCCGCCCGTGCGCGACGGGCATGATGACGATCCTGCCGCGCAGCCGGTGGTGATGGTCGAGAAGCCCGTTGTCGTGGCGGCACCGGCATCGTCGCCTGCCAAGCCCGGTGATGAGCCGGTCTCCGACGGGGTGACGGCCTCCGTCGCGCCCGGCCAGAACCCCGACCAGAACAAGGCCCCTTCGTGAGCGACATCGCCGACGATCTCGACGCCAGCCGCGCGCCGTTGCTCGATCACCTGCTCGAACTGCGCCGGCGCCTGCTCTATTGCATCGCCGCTGTGGGTGCCGCGTTCGCGGTCTGCTGGTATTTCGCGGAGGACATCTTCGGCTTCCTCGTCCAGCCGCTGTTGCAGGCCGGGCAGAAGACGGTGATCTACACCCAGTTGTTCGAAGCCTTTTTCGTCCAGATCAAGGTCGCCTTCTTCTCGGCGATGATGCTCTCGTTCCCGGTGATCGCCAACCAGCTGTGGCAATTCGTCGCGCCGGGGCTGTATCGGAAGGAAAAGCGCGCGCTCTTGCCGTTTTTGCTGGCGACACCGGTGCTGTTCCTGACCGGCGCGGCGATGGCCTATTATGTCGCCATCCCGATGGCGCTGCATTTCCTGCTCGGTTTTTCTGGCATGGTAGGGGGCGTACAGCAGCAGGCATTGCCCGCGATCGGCAACTACCTCAGCTTCGTGATGCAGTTCCTGTTCGGCTTCGGAGCGGCGTTCTTGCTGCCGGTGCTGCTGATGCTGCTGGAGCGCGCGGGGATCGTGACGCGGACCCAGTTGATCGGTGCGCGGCGCTACGCGATCGTCGGTGCCTTTGCGATCGCGGCGGTGCTGACGCCACCGGATGTGGGCTCGCAGCTCCTGCTCGCGATCCCGCTGGTCATCCTCTATGAGCTGGCGATCGTCGGTATCTGGTTCACGGAGCGCAAGCGCGCCAAGGAGACGGCCGCCGTGCTGGACGATGATGGGGAGTCAGCGGCCGAATAGGCCGCGCTGGAGGCGGCCGTCCTCCCCCGCGTGGGCGAGGAAGGACGGGCGCGGTACCGCTTACTTCTTGACGTCGTTCGCGGTGTCGGTGACCGCGTCGCCCGCCGACGAGACGTCCTTGCCGACGCCGGCCACCGTATTGCACGCCGTTACCAGCATCGCGCCAGCAAGCATCGCCATCGTGATCACTTTACGCATCGTTGACCTCCTCAAAATTCGCAGCGTCAATGCGCGGTGCACGGCTTCGTTCCGCGCGTGCAATGGATCAATCGAGCAGAAAAGCCACAGGAGCGGGCAATTGCGGCGGCGAGGGCGCACCACGAAATAGGCCCGAAAACGTCACCGGGGGGGGGAGGGGACGTTTCCGGGCCTGTGTCGTTGGATAGCGAGAGCGGGGGGGCATAAGGTCGCTATCCGATACTCAGAACGACGCGGATAACGGTCGGTTCCCGCTTTCTAGACCGCCGGACAAAAATTTTTGGTTCAGTCAACGCCGGTTACCGCGATCGCGATTTCATAGGCACCGGCGAGCGGATCGTGCTGCAGCGAGGAGCGAAGCTGTCGCGTCAGGCCCTCGATCACGCGGCCGTAGCGATGCTGCAACCCGTCGCGCAGCGGATCGCTGTCGACCAGCGCGCGCGAGGAAAGCCGCAGCAGCGCGCGCGCCTTGTCATCGGTCGGTTTGAGCGAGATGCGCATCTGCGCATGCGAGGCGCAGGTCATCGCCAGCTCGATCAATTCGGTCACCAGGAAAGCGACCGCCACGGCGACATCCTGCGTGACGTAGAAGGGATCGATGTCGAGAACGACGTCGACGCGCTGCCCCTCCGGCGCGGTCGCGCGGATGCTGGAGGCAAGTTCGCCCAGTACCGAGCGCAATCCGACGCCGCGATTTTCCTCCATCTCGGCGTAGTGATAGCGATGTACTACCGCCAGCGCGTCGACGCGACGCTGGATCGAGGCATAGGCCTGGGTCGCTTCCGCGCTTTTTGCGCCGCGGGCATGGAAGTTGATCAGGCTCGCGATCACCTGCAGATTGTTCTTCACGCGGTGATGCACTTCGCGGGTCAACTTGGTCTGCCGCACCAGTCCCTCGGCCAGCCCAGCCTCGTGAATCGCGACGGTGCGGCTCAGCGCGCGGAATGTGTCGCCCAATTCGCGGATCTCTTGCGCAGGCAAGGCCCGCAGCATCGCCGGATCAGGCTGATCGCCCGGCGAATAAGCGGCGATACTGCCGCGTAGCGCACGCAGCGGCGCGATCAGCAGCCGATCGACCACGAACCAGCTGATCGCCGCCGCCGCCGCCCACATCAGCAGCGGCAAAATCAGCGCCACCAGCAGGGGCGAGCCGATCGGAGCGCTGCGGACCTGCATTTCCAGCGTCAGGGCGCCAATGCCCAGATCGTTGCGGACGCTCTCGCGCCGTTCCAGCGCGCTTTCGCGGGGTAGCGAGATGAGATCGAGCCGCTCACCGTCGAGCGCCAGCGCTGCGCCATATTCAGGTGCGAAGCCGCTTGGCTTGCCGATCTGTCGCAGGAAGCCGACCGGGAACCAGGCAGCGGCGGTGACACGATTGTCGCGCCCTGCGACCCGCAGCATCAGACCGCGCCCGTCGACGATCTGCGCGCTGACTCCCGAGGGCGCGGACTGCCGCGCGAAGGCCGCTGCCCCAGCGAACGGTTCGCCGCAAATCGGCTGGCCGCGCCGGTCGAGGATGACGAAGCCGGTGCCCGCCGCTGATTGCTGCGCGAAGACCCCCTGCGCTCGTGCGCAGCTGGGTGCGTCGCCCTTGTCGGTGTTGAGCGCGTCGACCGCCACGCGAAGCGCCGTCATGTCGCCGACGAGTTCGATCGCGATGGCGCGGCTCGCCTCGGCGGCGGCGACGCGCAGATGCGACCGCAGTTCGGTGTCCGCGATCTGGGTAACGCGCAACGTCGCGAAGATCGCGATCAGTGCCAGCGGCAGCAGTGCGACGCTGAGGATCAGGAACAGCTTTGCGCCGGTCGGCCAGCTGGCCACCATGCCGACCGGGGCCGCTGGCGCTCGCAGCGGCTCAGCGGCGGTTTCTGCCGCCACGATATCTCAGTCTAATTTGCCAAGGAGCGCCATCAAATCGTCCGGCACGGCTTCCTCCACGGTCTTTTGATAGACGGAGCGAAGCGCCGACCCCATATCTCGATTCTTTGACTGCGCGGCGGTGCCTTTTCTGGGCTTCTCCGGCGCTTTCTTTTCCGACGTCAACGCTTACCCCCCAAGACAACCCTGCCCCAGCCTACCGCCGGGCGGGTCGATCGGAACATGTGTAATACCCCATCTGGCGAACGACGCATGACAGCGCTTGGCGATGAAACCAAATAGGTGCTCGTTGGTTCCCACCACGTGCGACGAAAATCGCCGACCGGGGGGAAGCAGTTTGCCACGGCCGCGTTCTGGTCCACGATCGTTACGATGATACCGGCGCCGATCGATCGTTCGGTCGCCGAAGGGAGGGCTTTCTACACATGTCGCTCGGACAACAACTTGCGCCGCATCTTCCGTTTCTGCGCCGTTATGGTCGCGCGCTGACGGGCAGCCAGGCGCAGGGTGACCGCTATGTGCGTGCCACGCTGGAGGCGATCGTAGCCGCCCCGGACCAGTTTCCGCGTGACGTCGACCCGCGTCTGGGTCTGTATCGGACGTTCCAGGCGATCTGGAATTCGGCCAATTACGACGAAGGCCCCGATCCGGAGCCGGCGGAGGACCAGGAAGCGGTCGCGCGGGCGCGACTGTCGCGGATGACCCCGCTCTCGCGGCAGGCGCTGTTGTTGACCGCGATGGAAGGTTTCACGCCCGAGGATGCCGCTTATCTGATCGAAGTTGACACCGCCGAGGTCGAATCGCTGGTGGCAGAGGCGCTTTCCGAGATCGAGAAGCAAACCCGCGCACGGGTTCTGATCATCGAGGACGAACCGATCATCGCGATGGATATCGAATCCATCGTGCGCGACCTGGGGCATGAGGTAACCGGCGTGGCGGTGACACGGGACGAAGCCGTCGCGCTGGCAATGGAAGATCGGCCCGGCCTGGTCCTCGCCGATATTCAATTGGCGGACGACAGTTCGGGCATCGATGCGGTGAAGGACATTCTGGCCGAGTTCAACGTGCCGGTGATCTTCATCACCGCCTTCCCGGAACGGTTGCTGACTGGCGAACGCCCTGAGCCGACGTTCCTGATCACCAAGCCGTTTCAGCGTTCCACCGTCAAGGCGGCGATCAGCCAGGCCTTGTTCTTCGACCAGAGCACGGTGCCCGCGGAATAATTTACCTTCATCACGGGTCCGTCGGTTCGGTACGGACCCAAAACGGTCGTCACGGGTTGGGATCATATGGCAGACGAAAACGATCGCATCCATCTCGATACCAACGAGGCGCGTGCCGGGAGCACGCCTGGCGTGACGCGATACGTTCTGATCGCATCCCTGGTGCTGGTCATTGCGATCTTCGCCGCGATCCTGTTGTCCTAACAAGATGTTAAGGGACGGGCTGGCGAAGTCGTCGGGGGCCACCTATCTTGGTGGCCCGAAAGACGGCCGTGACGGCGTGGCACCTTCAGTACGGAGCGGCATGACCCATCTACCAACGGGCGACGACGATGCGCCGGCTACCGCGCCGGTGGAGCATGTCTCGCTATCCGACCCCGATTTCAAAAAGCAGCTGGCGCTGGTGATCCCGCATCTGCGCGCCTTCGGGCGGTCGCTGTCGGGAAACCGCGATCTGGCGGACGATCTGGTGCAGGAAACGTTGTTGAAGGCATGGGCCGCGCGCAAGCGGTTCCAGGCCGGGACGAACATGCGGGCCTGGACCTTCATCATCCTGCGCAACCTCTTCCTCAGCCAGATGCGCCGCGCGCGCTTTAAGGGCGAATGGGACGATCTGGTCGCCGATCGCGTCCTTGCGGCCCCTGCAAGCCAGGACAAGCACGTCGAACTGGCGGATATGCAGCGGGCGTTGATGCATCTGCCGCAGCCGCAGCGCGAGGCGCTGATCCTGGTCGGCGCGGGTGGCTTCGCCTATGAGGAAGCGGCCGATATCTGCGGCGTCGCGGTAGGCACGATCAAGAGCCGGGTGGCGCGCGGGCGCGTCGCACTGGAAGCGTTGATGACCGACGGCGCTCTGTCGTCACGTCGCAATCACGAGGTAGACGGCACGCGCACTACGCTCGACTCGATCATGAACGAGGTCGATGAACTGAGTCGCGACCGCGATCAGTGATCGCGGACACGCCAATATCCTTGTGAAACGAAGCTAGCGGCTCCCTTGCGTCTCGCCGAACCCCCGGGGTTTAGCGAGGCACTTTGGAAAGCAGCGCGAGCATCTGCGCCATGTCGCCTGGCAGCGACTGATCCTGGCGGAATGCCGCCTTCAGCGAACCGCTCAGGGCATCCGAGCGACGCGGGTCGCGCACCACATACGTGCCGGACGCGGCTGGATCGGCGGAGGTGGGCGAGGCATAGACCATGTTGCTAGAACGATCCGACAGATATTAGGTTTCGGATCGATGACCAATGCGTTCGATGCCAACGGCGCTGTCACCCGCGCGCAACAATATGCTCCCTTTCTGGCGGGGCTGATCGCGCGGCGCGAGGCGACCCTCACGGCGCTCGCGTCGCCTGACTTGCCGGCAGGGCGCCGGCTGCGGCTGGAACGACGGGAGATCGCGCTGACCGTCGCATTGGGCGATCTGTCGGGCGAGTTCGATCTGTCAGAGGTCACGCGCCGATTGAGCGACTTCGCGGACGATGCGCTTGATACCGCGATCGCGACGGCGATCGCGGAGCGCACTCCCGATGCCGTGCCGTGCGGCTTCGCCGCGATCGCCTTGGGCAAGCAGGGCAGCCGCGAGCTGAACTATTCGTCCGATATCGATCCGATCTTCCTGTACGATCCGAATACGCTGCCGCATCGCGCGCGGGAGGAGGTCAGCGACGCGGCGGTCCGGATCGGTCGCCGGGTGCTGGAACTGCTGCAGGCGCGCGATGCCGATGGCTATGTGCTGCGCGTCGACTTGCGACTGCGCCCCTCGCCGGAGGTGACACCGATCGTCATCCCGGTCGACGCCGCGATCGCTTATTACGAATCGCAGGCGCTGCCGTGGGAGCGGGCGGCGTTCATTCGTGCGCGCGCGGCGGCGGGCGACATCGTGCTTGGACAGCGCTTTCTGGATGCGATCCGCGGCTTCATCTGGCGCCGCAGCCTCGATTTCGGCACGGTCGAGGAGATTCTCGATATCACCCGCCGCATCCGCGATCATCATGCCCAGGGGCAGGCATTCGGTGCCGGCTTCGACCTGAAGCGGGGCCGGGGCGGCATTCGCGAAGTCGAATTTTTCGCGCAGATCCACCAGTTGATCCATGGCGGCCGCGATCCCGCGCTGCGTATCCCCGCGACCCGTGACGCGCTCGCCGCGCTGGCGGCGGCGGGGCGGATCGAGGCGCCGGATGCGGTGGCGCTGTCCGACGCCTATACGTTGCTGCGCACGATCGAGCATCGCGTGCAGATGATCGACGATCGTCAGACGCATCACCTGCCGGCCGGCGAGGGGCTGGATCAGGTCGCGCGCCTGCATGGCATGGCGGACGGAGATGCGCTGCTCGCTCTGCTAGCGCCTCATGTGGAGCGGGTGGCGGCGATCTTCGACCGGCTTGCGCCCGCCCAAAGCAGCGGGCTGTCGTTCAACGCGGCGCGGCTGACCGATGAGCTGGGGGCGATGGGGTTCGGCGACAGTGCGGACGCCGCCCGTTATGTCGCTCGGTGGCGCGAGGGACGCTATCCGGCGCTGCGCAGCCCGGCGGCGCAAAGCGCGCTGGAGGCGGTGCTGCCCGGTCTGGTCGAGGCGCTGGCGCAGTCGCCCGTGCCGGCGATGGCGCTCAACCGGCTCGATCGCGTGCTGGAGCGATTGCCCAGCGCGGTGAATATCTTCCGGCTGCTGGAGGCGCGCCCCGCACTGGCGACATTACTTGCCGAACTGCTCAGCCATGCGCCGACGCTGGCGGAGGAACTGGCCCGGCGGCCCGACCTGCTCGACGGGTTGATCGATGCGAGCGCCCTCGATCCGGTCGGCCCGGTCGAGGCGCTGACCGCCGACATGGACCGCGCCGAGCCGGGTGACGATTATCAGGCGGTGCTCGATCACGTTCGCCGCACCGTTGGCGACAAGCGTTTCGCGCTGGGGGCGCAGATCGTCGCCGGGGCGGCGGACCCTCTCGATGCCGGGGCGGGCTATGCGCGCGTCGCGGAGGCGGCGATCGTCACGCTGACGCGCGCGACCGTCGCGGAATTCGCGCGCTCCCACGGGCGGGTGCCGGGTGGCGAGCTGGTGATCCTCGCGCTCGGGCGGCTGGGGGGCGGGGTGCTGACCCATGCCTCCGACCTCGATCTGATCTATCTGTTCACCGGCGATTTCATCGCGGAATCTGATGGCGAGCGGCCGCTGGGCGCGACGCTCTATTTCACCCGGCTGGCGCAGCGGGTGACTGCGGCCTTGTCGGTGCCGACCGCCGCCGGACCGCTCTATTCCGTCGACACGCGGCTGCGACCATCGGGGCATCAGGGCCCGATGGTCGTCACCGTCGACAGCTTCGCCCGCTACCAGCGGGAGGAGGCGTGGACGTGGGAGCATATGGCGCTGACGCGCGCGCGGCCGGTGTTCGGATCCGCCGCCGCCTGCGCGCAGGTGCGCGGGATCATCGCCGCTGTGCTGGGGGGCGAGCGCGTCGTGCACGACATCGCCGCCGATGCGCGTGCGATGCGCGAGGAGATGGCGCGCCACAAGCCGGCGCAGGGGCCGCTCGACGCGAAGCTGTTGCCGGGCGGGCTGGTCGATCTGGAATTCGCCATCCATGTGACGCAACTGACGCGACGGATCGGCTTCGATCCCGACCTGGGGCGGGCGATCGACGCGCTGGCGGCGGCGGGCGCGGTGTCGCCAGAGGTGCGCGCGGCGCATGACCTGTTGACCCGGCTGCTGGTGACGCTGCGCCTGGTCGCGCCCGATGCACAGGAGCCCGCCGCGATGGCGAGCTGCGCGCTGATCGCGCGAGCGCTGCGTCTGCCCGACTGGCCGGCGGTGCTTGCCACGCTGACGCGGATGCGCGAGACGGTCACGGCTTGCTGGCAGGAGAGCGTGGCATGGAAACCCTTCCCGATGTGACCGCGACCGGCGCGGACGGTCGGCCGCTGCGGCTGCGCGATCTGCCGCGCCCCCTGGTGATCTATTTCTATCCCAAGGACGATACCCCAGGCTGCACCCGCGAGGCGCAGGACTTTTCCGCGCTGGCGGGGGAGTTTGCGGCGGCGGGCGTGTCGGTGCTGGGGGTGTCGCGCGATGACGTGGCAAAACATGCGACATTCACCGCCAAACATGCGCTGACGGTGGCGCTGGCCAGCGATCTCGACGGTAGTGTCACCGAGGCGTTCGGCGTGTGGGGCGAGAAGAAGCTGTACGGCAAGACCTATATGGGGATCGAGCGGGCGACGTTCCTGTTCGGGCCCGACGGCGCACTGCTGCGGGCGTGGCGCAAGGTAAAGGTGCCGGGGCATGCCGAGGCGGTACTGGCGGCGGCGCGCGACGCATAAAAGCCACACCGCGCGTGCGTGCCCGTTCGGGGCGACGGTGCCAGACGTCGTCGCGATGGACTATCCGGCTTTTTACAACGGCTCACCGTGCGACTCTGGCGGTTGAGCGCGGTGGTGAACGACCGGTCTTGCCCCGTTAACCGTTTCCCCGGCAAGGAAAGACGTCCGCACGGCGCCGTCCTTCGGCACCGCGGCGGAAAGGTTTGTAGGGATGGGGGGCCGTCGGAGCGCCGCTTCGATGGCGACAGTCTTGATCTTCGTCGGGGTTCAATGAACGTATCTTCTTCCACGCCGATCGCGCGCGCGTCCGTTCGTCTGCGATCCACTTTCGCGGCACGGGCCATTGTCTTCCACGATGGTCGGCGGCTCCGGCGGCTTCGCATCAGTGGCGCGGTGCAGGGCGTGCTGATGGCGGGCGGTGCGATGATGCTCGGCCTCGCCGGCTATGGCGCGACCCACGTCGGGGAAGCGGCGGCAGCCCCCGAAACACAGGCGCGACTGGCCCAGATGGAACAGCGCGTGTCGCAGATGCAGTCGAAGGTCGCGACGATCCGCAAGGCGGCCGCGTTGCACGCCACCCGCATCGAACAGCGCCAGGCGCTGCTCGCCGCCGCGCTGACCGGCGAGGGCGAGAGCAAGCAACTCGCGCTGGCCACGCTGGCGATCGACCCGAGCGCCACCCGCACGGCGGCCGACACGATCAAGCCGTTCCTGCGCATCGAGGCGCGCCAGGCGCAGCTCGCGCAAGTCGCCCAGCATCAGCTTGACCAGCGTTACGCGCGCACTCGTCAGACCCTCCAGCAACTCGGCCTGTCGCCGTCGCGGATCGCCCGCGGCGGCGCTTCCGCGATGGGCGGGCCGCTGGTGGATGTGAACAGCACCGAGGCGCGCGCCGATCTCGCCGCCGATCAGCAGTTCCGTTCGCTGTTCATGACCTGGAAGAAGCTCGACCGGCTGGAGCAGGGGGTGATCGCGATCCCATCGGTACAGCCGGTGCAGAAGCTGCAGTTTACCAGCAATTTTGGCATCCGTACCGATCCGTTCCGTGGCACCGCGGCGATGCACTCCGGAGTGGATATTCCGGGTCCGACCGGCACCCCGATCTATGCCACCGCCGATGGCGTGGTGTCGCATGCCGGGCGGCAGGGCGGCTATGGCAATATGGTCGAGATCAATCACGGCAAGGGCATCGCGACCCGCTACGGCCATCTGTCGCGGATCATCGTGGCCGACAATACCCGCGTCAAACGCGGGCAGCTCATCGCGCTGATGGGGTCCACCGGGCGTTCGACCGGCCCGCACCTGCATTACGAAGTGCGCATCGACGGCCACGCGGTGAACCCGGTGCCGTTCCTGACCACCGCCGACTATCTGCTGGCGGCGCAGGATCGCGCCGTGGGGCAGATCCCGGTTTCGAGCAGCGGCCCGCTGCCGCAGGATTGACGGGCGGCGTCGCGCCGTCCGGCATCTTCCCCTGGCGCCCGACGCATCCTATCTTGTCGCCATGACCACGCTGGCATCCGATATCGCGCTAACCCCCGCCGCCGCCGCCCGGGTGGCGGCGATCGCCGCGCGGCAGAACAAGCCCGCGATCCTGCGGCTCTCGGTGGAGGGCGGCGGTTGCTCGGGCTTCCAATATCGCTTCGGCTTCGCCGATGCGCCGGAGGGGGGCGACATCGTCGTCGAGACCGACGGGGTGCGACTGGTGGTGGATGACATCAGCCTGGACCTCGTGCGCGGCGCCTGTGTCGATTATGTCGAATCACTTGGCGGCGCCTCGTTCAAGGTCGACAATCCCAATGCGGCGAGCGGCTGCGGCTGCGGCACCAGTTTCTCGGTTTAAGGCTCGACGCGGCTGCCGGTCTTGGTAGGACGGGCGGGTGAAGATCATCAGCTACAACGTCAACGGGATCAAGGCGCGGCTGCCGCGGCTGATCGAATATCTCACCGAGCAGCAGCCCGAAGTGGTGTGCCTGCAGGAACTCAAATCGAGTGACGAAACCTTTCCCGAGGCGGATATCCGCGCCGCCGGCTATGGCGCGGTGTGGCATGGGCAGAAAGGCTTCAACGGCGTGGCGGTGCTCGCGAAAGGCGCCGATCCGGTGGAGCGGCAGCGCGGCCTGGCGGGGGAGCCGGAGGACGAGCACAGCCGCTACCTTGAATGCGATGTCTTCGGCCTGACGGTCGCGTCGATCTATCTGCCCAACGGCAATCCGCAGCCGGGGCCCAAATTCGACTATAAGCTGCGCTGGATCGAGCGGCTGCGGGATCGCGCAGCGGCCTTGCTGGCCGAGGAGCGTCCGGTCGTGCTGGCGGGCGACTACAACGTCATCCCGCATGACGATGACGTTTTTTCGGTGCGGGCGATGGCATCCGATGCGCTGATGCAGCCCGAGAGCCGGCAGGGGTATCGCCGCCTGCTGGCACAGGGATGGACCGATGCTGTGCGCGTGCGCCACCCGCGTGGCGGGGTGTGGACATTCTGGGATTATCAGGCAGGCGCATGGCAGCGCGACGCCGGGTTTCGCATCGATCATCTGTTGCTCAGCCCGATCGCGGCCGATCGGCTGATCGAAGCCGGGGTGGATAAGGAATATCGCGGGCGGGAAAAGGCAAGCGACCACGCGCCGACATGGGTAACGTTGCGGTAGCGGGGACATGCTGGCCGATCCCACCCCCGGCCTCGCCGCGGATTGCGCCAACATCCGGCGAGCCTCCCCGGCAAATGGTGGATTACACCTGTAATCGAACCGTCATTCTATGTAAGCTATTGTAATTAGAGAAAAGTAAAATCTGGCACGCCGTCTGCATTGCGTTTCATGTCCCACCCAGGGGCAGGGAGACAGAGCATGAAGTCAGTTTTCGCTTTCACGATCCTGGCCGGTCTGGCCGCCAATACGGCGGCGTCCGCCGAACCGTTCGCTACCGCCGGCAAGCCCGCCGCGGCAGAGACCCACGCCGCCTCCGACAGTCCGACCGATCAGGCGACGCCGGCACAGGCCAGGAAGCGCGGCCCGAACACGTTATATTGCTATGATATGGAAAGCACCGGCACGCGGGTCATCCAGCGCAGTTGCCGCACGCGCGCGGATTGGAAGGCGGTTGGCGTCACCGTGCCGTCAGCGCTGTAATCGTCATTACGAGGGTCATAGGTGCAGAGGGTCATCGAAGGCGCCGGTCAATCCGGCCGGCGCCCTTCGATCGACCCGGCTGATCATAGATCCGGCCCGGATATCACAGCGCGCGTTCGTAAATCTGGTAGACCTTGTTGATCTTGCTATCGATCGCGGTGGCGATCGAATTCATCCCCTGATTGTCGTCCAGGATCCAGCCGATCTCACCACGCGACGCACCATAATTCCGAACCGATGCCTGCCGGATCGCCTCGATCATCATGAAGGCGAGCTGGCTGGCGAGCCGGGACGCCTGCAAGTCCTTGATGACGCCCATCAGCGGCACGCGCATCGTGCGGACGCGAGGTTTGCGTAGCCACCACAGCAACTTGGCCCAGCCGAACGGCAGCAGCTTGCCGTTCAGCGGGCGGATCGCCTCGTTCAAATCGGGCAGGGTGATCATGAACGCGACCGGGCGCCCGTCCAGTTCGGCGATGCGGATCAGATCGTTGAAGACGATCGGTTTCAACTTGACGCCGACGTCCTTGATTTCCGGCGGGGTGAGCGGAACGAAGCCCCAGTTATCCGACCAGGCGTCGTTCAGGATGTTGAGGATGATCGCGGCTTCCTCGTCGAAACGCGACTTGTCGACCTCGCGCACGACGATGCTTGGATTCTTTTCGCCGGAACGAATGATCCGCTTCACCAGGGGCGGGAATTCCTGGGTGATGTTCAGTTCGTAGGTGACGAGTTTCTTGACCGGCAGATAGCCGGCGCGCTCGATCCAGCCGCGATAGGCGGGCTTGGCGTGGCCCATCATCACCGTCGGCGCGTGATCATATCCTTCGATCAGCAGGCCTGGCTCTTCCCAGATCGACTGCGAAATCGGGCCGAGCGCGCGCGTCACCCCCTGCGCGCGCAGCCATTCCTCCGCCCGCGCCAGCAGCGCCGTGAAGGTCGCTTCGTCCTCCGCCTCCATCAGGCCCCATTGGCCGGCGCCCGGCCCGAAACCCTGAACGGGGCTCATCTCCTGCGCCAGCGTATCAATATGCGCGGAAATCCGTCCGACGACGCGATCGCCACGATACGCGAGGAACAATTGTGCCGTCGCATGGCTGTACCAGCCGTTCTTCTCCGGGGTGATCAGCCCCAGCGCCTCGCCCTTCAGCGGCGGCACCCAATGGGGATCGTCGCGATAGAGGCGGAACGGCAGATCGACGAACAGCTTGCGATCGGCCTTGGTGGATACGGGGGTGATGCGAAGCTCGGCCATGCCGGGTCTGTAAACGGCCCGGTCGATCAGGGCGAGTGAACTTTTGTCCATCGCGGTGCGGTATGACGCCCTGTGATAGCCACCGTCTCGCCACTATGTGACGCTAATGGACCATGCCATGACGACCTCCACGCTTTCCCTGTCGCGGGGCGACAACACGATGGCGCGCGCGCGCCTGCCGATCGCCGATGACAAGGCGATGCTGAAGGCGGCCGCCGAACTGACCCGCGACCTGGTCGCACCGCGCCCGGCGCTGTACTGGACGGATCTGATCGCGTCGTCGGCGGTGGGATATGGTGCGCTCGTCGTGGCGGTGCTGGTGTCGTCGCCTGGCTGGGCGGTGCTGGCGGGGATCGTCGCGATCCTCGCGCTGTATCGCGGCCTCAGCATGATCCATGAGCTGACGCATGTGAAGCATGCGGCGTTGCCGGGTTTTCGCGCGGGATGGAATGCGCTGATCGGCGTGCCAATGATGATCCCGTCGTTCATGTATGAGGGGGTGCACAACCTGCACCACGCCAAGACGCGCTATGGCACGTCGGAGGATCCCGAATATCTGCCGCTCGCGCTGATGAAGCCGTGGACGTTGCCGGTGTTCGTGATCGTCTCGATGCTCGCGCCGCTGGGCCTGTTGATCCGCTTCGCGATCCTGTCCCCGCTGTCGCTGCTGTCGCCGCGGCTGCGTGAGATCGTGGTGGCGCGCTATTCGGCGCTGTCGATCAATCCATCGTTCCGCCGCCGGATGCCGCAGGGCGAGGAGAAGGCGCGCTGGCACCGCATCGAGGCGATCACCAGCGTCTGGGCGATGACACTGCTGGCCGCGACTGCGACGGGTGTGTTGTCGCTACCGGCGTTCCTCACCTTCCTGGCGATCGGCTCGGGCGTCGCGCTCATCAACCAGGTGCGCACGCTGGTCGCGCATCTGTGGGAGAATGAGGGCGAGGTGATGACCGTCACCGCGCAATATCTCGACTCGGTCAACGTACCGCCGCCCGCGCTGCTGCCGGTGCTGTGGGCGCCGATCGGGCTCCGCTATCATGCGCTGCACCATCTGCTGCCGGGGGTTCCCTATCACGCGCTGGGTGAGGCGCACCGCCGGCTGAGCGCGGTGCTGGAACCGGACTCGCCCTATTACAAGGCGAATTACAAAGGATTGCCCGGGCTGGTGGGCAAGTTGACGATGGCGACCCTGCGCGGGCGGTGACCGCCAGCGCGGGGAGGGCGATCATTCCTCGGTCCTCAGCAATACCGCTTCGCCGATCAGCAGAAACAGCAGGAACGGCGCCCAGGCGGCGAGGAACGGCGGGTAGGCGCCGAGATTGCCCATGGCCAACGCGAAGCGATCCGCGACGAAATAGGCGAAGCCCAGCGCCATGCCGATCACCGCTCGGATGAACAGCGCACCGGATCGCGCGATTCCGAAGGCGGCCACGGCGCCCAGTAGCGGCATCAACATCGCCGACAGGGGGCCGGACAATTTGTGCCACAGCACGCCCTCCAGCGCCTTGGTGGGCCGTCCCGCTTCCGACAGATCGGCGATCGCCCCGCGCAGCCCGGTGAACGACAGCGCTTCGCCATCGACACTCGACATCGTAAACTGATCGGGGGTGACGCCGCGACCGATGACCGTCGCGCCGAGTTGCGTCACCCGGCCGCTCGCCACGTCGAAACGCTTCGCCGGCCAGATCTTCCAACCGTCACCGTCGCGCACGCCATTGGGGGCGGCGACCAGCCCGCGCAGCCCGCCATCGGCGTTACGCTGATACAAGGTGACGCCGCCCAGCCGCGCCGCATTGCCCCGCCCGGCGATACGATCCGCCTGAATCAGATCGTTGCCGGAGCGCACCCAGACGTTCGACCGATCACCCCGGTCAAGCGGCAGGGGGCCGTAATCGACCTTCTGCCACGCGCTCAGCTCCGCGGTGGCGCTGCTGACGATATAATCATTGAAGAAGAAGGTGATGACCGCCACCGCCAGGCTGGCGGTGACCAGCGGCGCCAGCACCTGATGTGCCGAAAGGCCACCGGCCTTCAATGCGATCACCTCGCTGTTGGCGTTCATCGTGATCAGCGTCAGGATCGTGCCCAGCAGCACGGAAAAGGGCAGGAAGGTGGAAATGATCTGCGGCGCGCGCAGCGATACATAATGCCATACATCGGCATCGGTGTTGCCCGCGGTGGCCAGAATCCGGCCGCTCTCGCTCAACAGATCAAGCGTCTGCAGCACGAGCACCAGCCCGAACAGGATGCCGAAGGTACGGGTCAGGAACAGCCGCGCCATGTACAGCGCGGCGGTGCGCGAGGGGAAGAAGCTCGTCATGCCCGCGCCTCCCTGCGCGTCCGGCCGGGAAGATAGCGCACCACCAGCTTCCACCCCTTGCCGAAGAAACGCTCCAGCGCCCCGATCGGCTGGCCGCCGGGGATATAGGCGATGGTATAGTACATCCACACGATGATCGCCGCGAACAGCACGAACGGCACCCACAGGGCGATCAATGGATCGACCGTACCCATCTCACCCAGCGAGGCCGCATATTGGTTCACCTTGTGATAGGTGACGACCATCACGATCGACAGGAAGACGCCGAGCGCGGAGGTCGATCTTTTCGGCGGCACGCCCAGCGCGACCGCGAGCAGCGGCAGCAGGAACATCGACGCCACCTCCGCGACACGGAAGTGGAATTCGGCACGACTGGCGTTGCGCAATTGCTGGCTCGCGCCCCGCGCATGGCCCAGTTGCGCCAGTTCCGGCAACGTATATTCCAGGTTTTCCCCGCCCCGGGTGCGGAAGCTCTCGAACTTGGGCAGGTTGATCGGCAGGTCGTGCGCGGTGAAGGTCAAGGTGCGCGGCGTCGCGAAGTCGCTGCGATTGTGGATCAGCGTGCCGTTGGTCAGGCGGAAGATGATCACATTGGGATCGTCGGTGGCCAGGAACTGGCCGGTCTCCGCGGTGACGCCGACCCAGTCGCCCTGCGGCGTCTGCGCATGGACGAAAATGCCAGACAGGCGCTTCCCGCCGTCCTGGCTCCGCTCGATCCGCATCGTCATCCGATCGCCCAGATGCGCGAACTCGCCGACCTTGATCGACGCGCCCAGCGCCCCGGTGCGCAGCTCGAAACGCAATTGCTCGTAGGCGTACCGCGCCTTGGGCTGAACATAACCGACGATCGCGATGTTCAGCGCCGCCAGGACGATCGCGAACAGATACGGCACCCGCAACAGCCGCGCATAGCTCATCCCCACGCCGCGCATCACATCCAGCTCGCTGGATGTCGCCAGCCGCCGGAAGGCGAGCAGGATGCCCAGCATCAGCCCGATCGGGATACCGAGGCCAAGATATTCGGGCAGCAGATTCGCCAGCATCTTCCACACGACATTGACCGGGCCGCCCTCGGTCAGCACGAAATCGAACAGCCGCCCGATCCGGTCGAGGATCAGCAGCATCGACGCGATCAGCAGCGTGGCGAACAACGGCAGCGCGATCAGTCGCGCCATGTAACGATCGATTGAAGGCAGCGAGAGCGAGGGCATGGAGAGCGGTGCGCGGCCTTCTTCCGTGGGACGATCCCCGCGCGGGGCGGGCGCTTCGGCTATACGCACGCAAATTCGCGGCGTCAGCAGCCGATTTCGTTCAGGCGGCGGCGGAGCTTGCGGGGGCGGGCTGCTCGGCGACGCGAGCGATCGCGGCGGTGAGCGCGCGATCGAGCGCGGCCAGGGTGAACGGCTTGCGCAGCACGGGATGGCCGCGCAGGTCGATCGCGCCGACTTCGCCCGCGAAGCCGGTGACGAACAGCACCGGCACGGTGGCGAGGTGCGGCGGCAGCGCGGCGATCCATTCGGGGCCGTTCAGTGTGGGCATCAGCACGTCGGACAGGATCAGGTCCGCCGCGGGCATCGCCGCCAGCATCGCCGCAGCGCGCACCGGATCGTCGCAGGCGACCGGGAAATGGCCAAGCTCTGTCAGCGCGGCCATTGTCGCGGTCAACACGCGCGGATCATCCTCGACCACCAGGATCGAGCGCCCGTGGGTATGCGCGACCTGTGGCGTCAACGCCACGGGCGTGATCGCCGGTGCCTGCGAGGCGCCCTGCGTCGCGGTATTCGTCTCGCGCGGGAGGAACAGCGTCACCGTCGTGCCGTCACCGGGCGTGGAGGTGATCGTCACGTCGCCGCCAGCCTGCCGCGCGAAGGAGAAGATCTGGCTGAGGCCCAGCCCGGTGCCCTTGCCGACCGGCTTGGTGGTAAAGAACGGCTCGAACACCCGTTCCAGCACGTCGGGGGCTATGCCGCAGCCGTCGTCGGATACCGCCAGCGTGAGGAAGTCGCCCGCCGCGCGCCCTGTCGCGCGATCGTCGACCAGCGTGGCGCGACCCGCCACCAGCGTGAGATGGCCGCGCCCATCCATCGCGTCGCGCGCATTGACCGCCAGATTGACCAGCGCGTTCTCCAGCTGGCCTCGGTCGACGCGCGTCCGCCAGCCATGGCTGGAATCGCGGAAGGCGACGGTGATGCCGTCGCCCAGCGTGCGTTGAAGCAGGTCGGCCAGGTCACCGAACAGCGCCTCGGCACCGATCAGTTCGGGATTGATCGCGGTTTCGCGGGCGAACGACAGCAGCCGCCCGGTCAGCGCGGCTGCGCGCCGTGCGCCATCATGCGCGCTGTCGAGGTGCCGCAGCAGCTCCGGCGCATGGCCCTTCGCGTGCCGCCGCGCCAGCTCCAGCCCGCCCAGCACCACCGACAACATATTGTTGAAATCGTGCGCGATGCCCCCGGTCAGCTTGCCGACCGCTTCCATCTTCTGCACCTGTCGCAGCCGGGCTTCTTGGATACGAAGTTCGGCAGTGGCCTTTGCCACCGCCGCTGCCAGATCGTCGGCGCGGCGGCGTTCGGTATCCGCTTCGGCGCGGGCCAGCGCGCGGTCGGTCAGCGCGCGCAATGTCAACCATCCCATCGCGATCGCGCCCAGCACCAGGATGATGCCGAATACCGCCAGCACCTTGGCGATCGTCGTCGATCGTTTCACCGACGTCATCGCCTGCGTCGTGCGCGCTTCCAGTTGATCACGCTCGTCCGAGATCAGCGCGGTCAGGACGGCGTTGATCGTCGCCAGCGACGCACCCTGACGATTCTGGTAATAGCGTGAGAGCGCCTGGCTGTTGCGGCCGTAATTGGTGTTGAGCGCGGTCAGCGCAAGCTCGTTGCCGCGCGCCTCGAACGCGACCCGCAGGTCGCGCAGATGGCGGGACTGAACCGCATCATCGCGGGTAAGCTTTTCCAGCCGCGTGATCGTTTCGTCGGCGCGGCGCCAATCCTCGTAATAAAGCCGCCCCAGCTGCTGGTCACCCGAGATCACATAGCGTCCCAGCGACGCCTCCGATCGAGCGATCGTGCCCTGCAGCGTCCGCGCCAGGATCATCACGTCATAGCTGTGGCGCTGCGCCGCCAACGCGCGGTCACGCTGGTAATTCGCCTCGCCGAGCGTGACGATCAAGGCGGCGAACACCATCACCCCCGCCAGTGTCAACACCGACAGGGTGATGGACCGCCAGGCCCATGCCAGCCCCCGCGGGGCGCCCGCGCCCTCCATCCCGCTCACGCCTGCCGGTGTAACGACAAGATGCGGCGCGGGGAAGCCCGCGTCAGTCGATCGCGCCGCAGGCGCGCCCGGCGTCGGCGAAGGTCGCGATCACCTGTTCGAGTTGGGCGCTGTCATGCTCCGCGCACAGGGAACAGCGAAGCAGGAACATGCCCGCGGGGGTCGCCGGCGGGCGCGCGACGTTGACGTACAGGCCATTGTCCAGCAACGCCTGCCACATCATCACCGCCTGCCCCTGATCGTCGAGGATTACCGCCACGATCGCCGAGTCCGGGGCGTCGGTGCCGAGCCGGAAACCAAGCGCCCTCAGCCCGCCATGCAACTGGCGCGCATTCGCCCACAGCCGCGCGCGCTTGTCATGCGCGGTCATCAGTTTGCGTACCGAGGTGGCGGCGGTGGCGACCACCGACGGGGGCAGCGAGGCGGTGAAAATATAGGGTCGGCACGACAGCCGCAGCGCCTCGAACTTGGGATGGTTCGAGATGCAGAAGCCGCCGACCGTGCCCACCGATTTGGAAAAGGTGCCGATCACGAAGTCGATATCGGTGCCCAGCGTCAGGCCCTGTTCCTCGTACACGCCACGCCCATGCGCCCCGAAGAAGCCCATCGAATGCGCTTCGTCGACCAGCACCATCGCGCCATGCTTCCGCGCGACCGCGACCATCTCGCGCAGCGGCGCGATATCGCCCAGCATCGAATAGACGCCTTCGAGCACGACCAGCTTGCCCGGCTCTTTCGGCAGCCGGCCGAGCCGCTTGTCGAGATCCTCGACCGAATTGTGGCGGAAACGCACGATCTCCGCATCACCCATCTTGCAGCCGTCGTAGATCGACGCATGGCTGTCGGCATCGAGGATGACATATTCGCCGCGCCCGGCGATCGTCGAGATCGTGCCAAGATTCGCCTGATAGCCCGTCGAAAAGACCATCGCGTGATCGGCGCCATAGAAGGCCTTCAGCGCCTCCTCCGCCTCCACATGGTCACGGAACGTGCCGTTCAGCATGCGGCTGCCGTTGGTCCCGCTGCCGAATTCGGCCAGCGCCCGCTGACCCGCGGCGATCACGTCGGCGTCGAACGTCATCCCCATGTAGTTGTAGGTGCCGAGCAGGATCGTCTCGCGGCCCTTGATCACCGCGGTGGTGGGGCCGAGCACGCGCTCCATGACGATCCCGAACGGGTCGCGCACACCCGACGACATCAATGCCTCGCGCTCCGCGATCAACGGATCGAACTTGGAGAACAGGTCGCGTTCGGGCGCGACCAGCGGCGCGGTGGCGGGAAGCGCGTCGGGAACCAGCCCAGCCTCGGTCATCCTGTCAGCCCTTCAGCTTGGCGACCGCATCGGCAAGCTGGCCGACGGTTTCGATTTCGGCCTGCATGTTCATCGTGATGATGATGTCGAACTCGTCCTCGATCGCGGCGACGAAATCCATCACGGTCAGCGAATCCCACTCCAGGTCCCCCTGGAAGGTGGTGGCGTCGGTAATGGCGATACCCTTTTTGTTGAAGGGTTCGATCTGGGCCTTGACGGTGTCGAGGATGGCGGTGCGGTCGGTCATGTCGTGCGTCGTGGCCCTTGAATGCGGCGGTTTGCGGGCGATGCTATAGCAAGCCGTAGGCGCGATACCATAAGGCGGTGGCATGCAGCCCGTGATCGGTGGTGATCCGTGGCAACCACAAGTCGGGCGGTGGCGCCTTTGCCGGATCGGCGGTCCAGTCCGGATGCAGCATATAGGCGACCCGGTCGGCGGTCAGCTTGGCGTCGGCGCCACGCCAGAAGTGATCCGCGCGCGCGGCGAGGCGCAGCCACGGGGCGGGCAGCGACAGTGTGGCGACCGAGCGCCCGACCGCGCGTCCGATCGCCTGCGCGAAGGCGGTATAGGTCATCGCGCCGCTTGGGTCGGCGGGCTCGTACAGCCCCCGGTCGTCCGGCGTTGCGGCAAGCGCGAGCAGCAGGCGCGCGAGATCGTCGACATGGATGATCGACAGACGACCGCCGCGCGGCGGCATCGGCACGATCCCGCGCCGCGCCGCGCGGAACAGGTCGCGCTGTTCCATATCGCCGGGGCCATAGACGCCGGGCGGACGGACGATCGTCGCCTCCAGCGCGCTGTCGCGCACCACCGTTTCCGCCTCTGCTTTCGACCAGCCATAGTCGGACAATGCGGGTTCGCGTGCAGCGAGCGAGGAGACGTGAACGAAGCGCGACACGCCAGCATCGTGCGCCGCCGCCGCCACGGAGCGCGTTCCGGCGACATTGGCGGCGGCGAATCCGGCGCGGTCGGGGGCGTTGACCGCCCCTGCGATATGGATCACCGCCGTGGCATCGCGGACCCATGCGGCCAGCGCGGTGCGATGGTCGAGCGTGCCGGTCACCCAGGTGACGCCGTCGCGTGGCGGCTGGGCACGGCGGGCGAGCGCGCGGACCCGGTGCCCGGCGGCAAGCGCGAGGGCGATCGTCCGTCCGCCGACGAAGCCCGTGCCGCCGGTGATCGCCAGGATCACAACAGCGCCATATGGTTGCGATGCACCAGCGCGCTACGCGGGGCATAGCCAAGGATCGCGGCATGTTCGTCGCTGCGCCGACCGAGCAGTCGCCGGGCGTCGGCCGCGTCATATTCGGCCAGCCCACGCGCCAGCGTGCCGCCGGGGCCCTCGATCGTGATCAGGTCGCCGCGGGCGAATTGCCCCTCGATCCGCGTCGCGCCGGCGGCGAGCAGGCTGCGTCCGTCGCGCAACGCCAGTACGGCGCCGGCGTCGACATGGATCGCGCCCTGCGCCGTCAGTCCGCCCGCCAGCCACGCCTTGCGCGCGGTGGCGGCACGCTCCGGCACGAACAGCGTGTGGCGCGAGGCCTGCGACAGGGGGCGATCGACCCGGCCGGACGCGATCGCCAGCGCGGCACCGGCGGCATTGGCGATCCGCGCGGCGGCGATCTTGGAAACCATGCCGCCCGAGCCCATGCCGGAAGCGGAGCCGCGATCCGCCATCGCCTCCACCACGCCGTCGATCCGCTCGACGCGCGGCATGTGCACCGCACCGGGAAGCGCGGGATTGCGATCGTACAGCCCGTCGATGTCGGAGAGCAGCAGCACGCCCTGTGCCCCCGCCGCCTGTGCCACGCGCGCGGCGAGGCGATCGTTGTCGCCGAAGCGGATTTCCTCCGTGGCGACCGAATCGTTTTCGTTGATGACGGGCACGACGCCCAGATGCAGCAGCCGGTTCAGCGTCGCGGCGGCGTTGAGATAACGGCGTCGCTCCTCCAGATCGCCGAGCGTCACCAGCATCTGCGCCGCGGTCAGCGCCTCCGCGCCCAGCACCTCGGCCCATACGCCGGCGAGCAGGATCTGCCCCGTGGCGGCGGCGGCCTGCGCATCCTCCAGGCTGGCCCGGCCGCCCTTGTCGAGCTTCAGCCGTCGGGCGCCGAGCGCGATCGCGCCGGACGAGACGACCGCGATCTGTTGCCCCGCGCGGTGGCGCTCGGCGATATCGCGCGCGACCCCCTCCAGCCACGCTCGCCGGACCCCGCCATCGGGATCGACGAGCAACGCCGAGCCGATCTTGACGATCAGGCGGGCGCAGGTTTCGGGCGGGAAGAGCGACATGGTGCGGCCGCGTTAGCGCGCGCGGCGCATGTGCTCAATCGGCGACGTCGCGCGATGCCTGACGAAGGAGGTGCGGGCGGCGGTCGCCGCGTGTGGGCTGACCGACCACGTAGAGTGCCGATATGGCGTTCGACCAGATCAGCCGCACGTCCGGGGCAAGCCGGGCGCGCGCGGGCAAGTCGATCGTCCAGACATAGCCGAACGTGCCGCGGTCGAAGGTGGCGATCGCGTCGCTCATCCGCGTGGCCTGATAGGGGCAGTCGGGCGGGAAGACGAGCTGCGACGGGTCAGCGGAGAAGCGGCCAGCGCGCGCGTGCCGATGATCGAGCAATTGCTGCCCGGCGAGCATCCATTCGCTGTTGTCGAAAATCTCGCGGCGGGCGATCGCGAGGTCCGCGATATGATCCAGCCGCCGCCCCGCCCAACTGGCTTCGCAGGTCTTGCCGACGAGTACGAGGACGGCGGCCCCGCGCGGCAAATGCGGTACGGCGGCCAGCGCCTGCTGTTGCGGGATCGCGGCGACGAACAGCGCGACGCCGCTCGTCGCCAGTCGCACCGTGGCGAAGGCCAGCGCCGCCGCCGCGCAGCGCGTGGCGAGCGCGGCGGGCGGACGGATCGACACCAGCGCGAGCGCGATGCCGGGCGCGAGCATGCGCAGATCGACGAAATTGCCGCCCATCGCCATTTTCGGCTGGATCACATAGGCCGCCAGCGTGGCCAGCGCCGCCGCCCCGCCAATGGAATCGATCCGCCATCCCCGCCGCGACAGCGCGATGCCGATCGCGGCCAGCAGCAGCAGCGCGCCCGCGACATCCCAGACGATCCACCGCTCACGCAGCAGCATCACCGGCCAGCCGACCTTGGCGATCCAGTCCCATCGCATCGCGGCATGCTCGCCGTGCGCCGGCAGGATTGCGATCAACGGGAGGGGCAGCATCGGCGCCACCCCGATGCCGGCGCGCAGCAACGCCGCCGGCCATGTGCTGTCCCGTCCGCGAGCGCGGGCGACATCCGCGCCGAACGCGGCAGTCACCAACAGCGCCCAGCCCGAGCCGTGCGCCAGCCACACGAGCGCGGCGAGTGGAACGAACAGCATGGCGCGCAGCGCGATCCGTCCTCGCCGGCCGAGCGCGATCCACAGCGCCAGCGCATAGAAGGCGAGTCCCGCCGACAGCATGAAGTTGACGAAGCCGTTCTGGAACGGGAAGCCATAAGCGAGCGGCAGCGCCAGTGCTGCGAAAGGGGAAGGGTGCCCCCCGCTCTCGCGCGATACCAGCAGCAGGCCGCCGATCCACAATGGCGGGATCGCCGCGACGACCAGCCACGCGGCGCGCTCGATCGGGAGCCATGTCGCCAGCGCCTGTACCGCGATATCGGCCCCGAGGTTGCCGACCGGCATCCAGTGATAGGCCCAATGCCGCGCGATCAGCCTCGATGTCGTGATCGCATGCGCGATGTGGAACCGTCCGATATGCCCCGGCAGATCGGTCAATGGCGGCAGCGGCACCGACCATAACGGGATCGTCGCGGCCACCAGCAGCAGTGCCGCGAACCAACGCGCTTCCCACCAGCGCAGCGCCGACACAGTCGGCAGGGGATCGGCGGCAGGGGCCCGCACGGCGTCAGCAGTTCAGACCGGCGACCATTCCACCGCGTCTTCCTCGCCATCATCCTCGACCGGCGCTTCGTGCGACGGGATCGCCTCCAGCAAGCGATCGAGCACCCAATCGACGCCGGTGCCGCTTACCCCGGACAGGGGGATGACCGGCACGCCGCTCGCTTCCTCCAGTTCCGCCGACAGCGCCGCGATCAGTTCGTCGTCGAGCGTATCGATCTTGTTGAGCGCCACAACGAACGGCTTGTCGTCGAGACCGCCGCCATAGGCCGCCAGTTCGTCGCGCACGATGCGATAGCTCTCGGCGACGTCGTCGTCATGCGCGTCGACCAGGTGCAGCAGCACACGGCACCGCTCGATATGGCCCAGAAAACGGTCGCCGATCCCGGCGCCCTCGGCGGCGCCCTCAATCAGCCCCGGAATGTCGGCGATCACGAATTCGCGCTGGTGGTGGCGCACCACCCCCAGCTGCGGACGGGTGGTGGTGAAGGCATAAGCGCCCACCTTCGCCTGGGCGTTGGTGACCGCGTTGATGAAGGTCGATTTACCCGCATTGGGCAGCCCCACCAGTCCAGCATCGGCCAGCAGCTTGAGCCGCAGCCACACCCACGCCTCGTCGCTCGGCCAGCCGGTGCCGTGTTGACGCGGCGCGCGGTTGGTGGATGTCTTGTAACTGGCGTTGCCGCGCCCGCCGTCACCGCCGCGCAGGAACTGCACCCGTTCGCCGACGCGCGTCAGGTCGACGAGCAGCGTGCGCTCCTCGTCATCGGCGAGGATCTGCGTCCCGACCGGCACCTTGATGACCAGATCCTCGCCGCCAGCGCCAGTGCGGTTGCTGCCCGAACCGCCCTGGCCGCGCGGCGCACGGAAATGCTGCGTGTAGCGGAAGTCGATCAGCGTGTTCAGCCCCGCAACCGCTTCGAAGATGATATCGCCGCCCTTGCCGCCGTTGCCACCGTCCGGCCCGCCATATTCGATGAACTTCTCTCGCCGGAAACTGACCGCGCCGGGCCCGCCGGAGCCGGAGCGAACGAAAATCTTTGCCTGATCCAGAAAATGCATAACGAGCCGCTTAGCGGGTTCGTGCGAACGACACCAAGGTGTTTCGACGCCGTTCCAGGGCAGCGAGGGCCATGGGGCGCGGGACGGCGCGATCTGTCGCCGTCGCGGCCGCAGGGATCGTCAGCGTTCCGCCAACCCCCGATCCGCGAGCAGCATCTGCCGCGCGATCGCGCGCGCCCTGTCGCGCGGCAGGTCCAGCGCGCGGGCCATCGGCGCGCCCAGCAGCGCATCGCCCAGCGCCATCAGCACCAGGTGCAGCGTTTCGTCACGGATCGGCACGTTCGGGCGCTCCTCGTCCTTCGACAGATCTTCGACCAGGTCGTGGATCGCGGTCAGGATCGGGTCGAGGGCATCGCGATTGCCGGTCAGGATCATCCAGCCCGCCAGCGCCCCCGCGCCGTTGCGGCCGAAGGCGTCGAACACCAGATCGACCACCTCCGCCGGATCGTGGGCGGCGCGCGATCGCCGCACGGCATCGCGGATCGTGTGCACGATCCTGGCCGCCATGCTTTCGATCAGTGCCTTCTGCAGGCCGTTCGCCGATCCGAAATGATGCAGCAAATTGGCATGGGTTCGCCCGATCCGCGCGGCGACCGCCTTCAGCGTCACCGCTTGCGGCCCGCTTTCGACCAGCAGCACGCGGGCGGCCTCCAGCGCGGCCTCTCGCGAGGCTTCGGGGCTGAGGCGGCGGCGCGGGGGCGTCGACGGGGCGGTGGGAAGGGGGCTTGCCATAAGGGAGGATGTCGCTTAATTAACACTGGTGTCAGTTATCATTCTGTTTCCCATCTACAGGAGGTTTCCGTGGCGAAAGCAACCGCTCCCGCCGATCTGACGATCACACCGCGCGACCGGCGGTTTGCGCGCGGGCAAAAGGTGCGTCGTTGGTGGCTGAACGACGATCCCTATGCGACCGCCTTCTACAATGCGCTATCGGTGACGTTTCCGAAGGGGGAGGGGTTCTTCGTCGACAGTGTGCGGCAGTTCCGCGAGGGCACGCCGCCACGGCTGGAGCGGGAGATCAACGCCTTCATCAAACAGGAGGTGCTGCACACGCGCGAACATGTGGCGTTCAACCGGCATGTCGCCGATCAGGGCTATGACACCAGTCTGCTCGATCGCGATGTCGATGCCGCGCTGGCATTGACCAAGGGACGCCCGCCGATCGGCAGCCTCGCCGCGACCTGCGCGCTCGAACATTTCACCGCGATGCTGGCGCACGAACTGATCGCCGATCCCCGGCACCTGCGCGGCGCGGACCCGCAGGCGCGCGCGCTGTGGCTGTGGCACGCGGCGGAGGAGATCGAGCACAAGGGCGTCGCCTATGACACTTGGCTGCACGCGACGCGCGACTGGCCGCGCTTCCGCCGCTGGTGGGTCAAGTCGCTGGTGATGTGGATCACGACGTGGCGCTTCTTCACCGGCCGCGCGCGCGGCATGGCCGAATTGTTGCGGCAGGACGGGCTGACCGGGCCGGCAGCATGGTGGCGGATGTTCCGCTACGCCTTCGGCCGCCCCGGGATGGCGCGCAAGATGGCGGGCGTCTGGTTCGCATATTTCCTGCCCGGCTTCCATCCGTGGAAGCATGACGATCGCACGCTGATCGGGCTGGCGGAAAGCGACTATGAAGCGGCGGTGTTGCCCGCGGCCTGAACCGGGCCGGCGGGCGGCGGCGATCCTTTCTCACCGAGCGTATGCCCCGGGCCGTCACCCCGGCGGCATCGCGGGGTGACGTGGGTTCGCTTCACCTTGTTCTCGCGCTGCCGCGGCGCGACATCACGCCGCGATCGGCATCGACTCCGGGTCCGGCTGTGCTTCCCCGGCGTCGGTCCATGCGATCGCGAAGTCGATGCACTCCACCTCGTGCCCCCGCGCCGCGGAATAAAGCCGCGAGCGCGTGCCCGTCTCGGTCATGCCGAGCTTGCGCATCACCTTGCCGGACGCCGGATTGTCGACATGGTGCCGCGCCAGCACACGGCGCAGCCCCAGCGTGTACCGGGCGATGTCCAGCACCGCGCGCGCCGCCTCGGTCGCGAAGCCGCGGCCCCAGGCGTCGGGGGTGAGCCAATAGCCGAGTTCCCAGCCGCCCGGTGGTTCGCGATGCAGGCCGATACCGCCGATCAGCCGATACGCGCCGAACCGTTCGCAGATCAGGAAGCGCGGCTCGTCTGCGGGAGCGGGCCGGCAGAGGAACGCCGCGGCATCCTCGACGCCGTAGGGGAAGGGCACCCGCGACAGATGACGCACCACCGGCTCATGCGCGATCGCACGGGCCAGCGCGGGTGCATCTTCCGGCCAGCCGGGCCGTAACGTCAGTCGGGGCGTCAACGCGAACATGCTCCATCTCCTCAATGCGTTCGCTGCCATGCGTCGATGACGCAGGCGCGACACAGGGCAGGGGAGGGAGCATGAAAAAAAAGGGAGCCGGGGCGGACCCGTCTCCCTTATCTGGCTGGGCTCCTGCGATGGAGCCCCGGGTCGCCCTGGAGGGCAACCCGTATGGTCACCCGATGTTATTCGGCCGCGGCCTGAATCATGTCCACCGAGCAGAACTTGCGACCAAGCTTGCCGTCGTGGAACACGACACGACCGTCGACGAGCGCGAACAGGGTATGGTCCTTGCCCATGCCCACGTTGCGGCCCGGATAGAATTTGGTCCCGCGCTGACGCACGAGGATGTTGCCCGCGATCGCTTCCTGACCGCCGAACTTCTTCACGCCGAGACGACGGCCGGCCGAATCACGACCGTTGCGCGACGAACCGCCTGCTTTCTTATGTGCCATTGCTGATGCTCCTTCGCG
>Ga0233425_10000346_pt1 | contig 121592 bp, 91 predicted proteins | sample Watercolumn_Towu_2_FD_181712 | JGI IMG/M metagenome (GOLD analysis project Ga0233425, IMG submission 181712) | Freshwater microbial communities from Lake Towuti, South Sulawesi, Indonesia - Watercolumn_Towuti2014_140_MG | ecosystem: Environmental > Aquatic > Freshwater > Lake | place...
AGGAGATCGGCCGCGAACGATCGCACCGCCGGAAGGGCCAGGAGCGCCCGCCGATCGTCGTCGTCGAGCCAGCCGGCATGGGGCTTGCCGGCCTTCAGTCGGCCCTGCCAGTCGGCCTTTGCCAGCCGCAGGTGCACATTCGTGATGTTGCGGTACGTCACGCGCACGGCGGGCCACGGGGCGGCCCACGACCGTTCGGTGCCGAGCGCAAGCTGCTTCGACTCGATGTCGGCGATGAGGTTCCTGCACGACCGGCCCCCGACGCTCTTCGGGTGCTCGTCCATTCCCCTGGCGGCGATGGCACGCGCCTCGACGAGGTCGTCGGCCGCGCGGGCGACCTCCGCGAGCGCGTGCCGCGCCATCGCCGTGATCTCGTGCGTGCCGGCCCGTGCGATGAACGCCTCGAGGGCGTCGGCCTTGCGATCGGCCACGGTCACGTCGCCCGCATCGACCGCGGCGCCCGCCGCCCACTCGATCCGCTCGAGGTCGGCAGCGAGGAACGCGGTGCGGTCCTTGTCGTCGGCGTGGAAGGCGAGCAGGTCGCGATACAGCCGCGCTGCCAGGAGGATCGGCGAGTCGCGATCGGTCGTGGCGGCGTCGGTCTCGGGCTTCCATGCCAGGAACTCGTCGGGCGTGCCGAGCGCCGGGCTCGTGGCCTCGAGCTCGAAGGCGTCCTCGGGATCGGCGAGGCCGCGCTCACCCGATGCGGCGAACGCGAGGGCATCGTGGACGACGACGTCCCACACGGTCGGACGATAGGCGTCGGGCATCGTGCCCTCGTCGAGGATCGCCGCCCACGCGGCGACCGGCAGCGTCTTGAGGTCGGCCTCGGCGCCGAGGGCCGCCGCGAACCGGCCGCGGATCTCCGCGACGATCGCGGGCAGATCCCACTCGGCGATCCGCGCGAGGTCACCGGCGCCGGCACCGCCGCTGGTGCGCTGCTGGAACCGCCAGCGGTTCATCTGGAAGTAGCCCCACGTCCAGTTCGCCCGGATCGCCTCGAGCACACCGCGGGTTTCGGGCGGCGCCTGCGCCATCGCACCGGCCAGGAGCAGGAGCCGTTCCGGGTCGTCCGGCGGCCGGTCGCCCGTTTCGGTGACGATCCGCGTGGCGATCGCTCGGGCCACCTCGGCCCACGCCTTGTCGGCGACGGCCGCCTGTTCGAGGCCGCGCAGGGCCTCCGCCGCCGTCTTCGGCTTGCCCTCGTCGAGAGCCTGCTGCACGCGCGCCCAGGCGGCGGACCGGGGTCCGGCGAGATCGTCCGCGGCGGAGCGACGGATCACGAGAAGTCCTCCGATGATCAGGGCAACGAGGCCGCAGCCGAGCCACAGTCCCGCCAACCCACGCGGCAGGATCGACCGATGGCGTGTCGACATGATTTCCCCCTCGGACAAGCGTGGCGATCGGCGAGGCAGTCTACGCCGAGCAGCGTGTAGGACGCGGAGAACTTCGGGAAAGTTCCGGACGCCACCAGTCGCCCGACAACTTTTTCGTAAATGGCCTGCGACAAACCAGTTCCGATACCCGGCCGGCCAGTTGTCCGAGCATGGATTGGGTGCTAAACTTTGAAGTGATGGTCTGACGGTGGACGGCGGAGCGCAACGCCGATTCCTTCCGGTTCGTACGGCCGTGTGCACACGCTGCACGTCGGCTGTGCGACTGCCACGGGGAGGTCGTATGCGTTTCCGCCATGTCTGTGTCCTGTCGATCACCCTGCTTGCCGCCGGTCCGGTGGCGGCGGAGCCGCTGCGGTTCAATCAGGACATCCGCCCGATCCTGAACGAGCACTGCTTCTCCTGCCACGGGGCGGACAGTGCCGGCCGAAAGGGCGATCTGCGGCTCGACCAGCGTGACGCCGCGGTGGAGTCGGGAGCCATCGCGCCGGGCGATCCCGATTCGAGCGTCATGCTCGACCGCATCTTCTCGGACGACCCCGAGGAGGTGATGCCGCCGCCGGCGATGAAGAAGCCGCTCTCGGACGCGCAGAAGAAGCTGCTCGATCGCTGGATCAAGGAAGGCGCCGAGTACCAGCCCCACTGGTCATTCATCCCCCCGCAGCGTCCGCAGCCCCCTGCCGTGAAGCACGAGGCGTGGATTCGCAATCCGATCGACCGCTTCGTTCTCGCGCGGCTGGAGCAGGAGGGGCTCGCGCCGGCGCCGGAGGCCGACCGTCGCGCCCTCGCCCGCCGCGTGTCACTCGACCTCACGGGGTTGCCCCCGGAGCCTGCCGTCGTCGATGCCTTCGTCGCCGACCCGCATCCCGACGCCTACGAGCGGCTCGTCGATTCGCTGCTTGCGAGCCTCGAATGGGGCGAGCACCGCGGGCGCCACTGGCTCGACTACGCCCGCTACGCCGACACGCACGGCATCCACTTCGACAACTACCGCGAGATGTGGACCTACCGCCAGTGGGTCATCAACGCGTTCAATCGCAACATGCCGTTCGACCGGTTCACGATCCTTCAACTCGCCGGCGACCTCGTGCGGGATCACGGCCCCGGCGCGAGCCCCGATCAGGTGCTCGACGATCGTATCGCCAGCGGCTTCAACCGCTGCAACATGACGACCAACGAGGGGGGCGTGATCGGCGAGGAGTATCTCGTCCTCTACACGCGCGACCGCACCGAGACGACGGCCGCGGTGTGGATGGGGCTCACGGCCGGCTGTGCGGTCTGCCATAACCACAAGTTCGATCCGTTCACGCAGCGCGAGTTCTACGAACTCTCCGCGTTCTTCAACAACACGACGCAGGGCGCGATGGACGGCAACGTCCACGACACGCCGCCGATCCTGCCGGTGCCCCGCCCCGAGGACCGGCCGCGGTTCGCCGAACTCGAGCGTGAGTTGCCCACCGCCAAGGCCGCCGTCGCGGACCGCAAGAAGGCGGCGCGGCCCACGTTCGACGCGTGGGTTCGGTCCGCCACGAGCGACGCCATCGCCAAGCTCCTCCCGCAGGACACGCCGCTCGTGAGCCTCGCCCTCGCCGAAGGCGAGGGGACGAAGGCGAAGCTCGTGCTCGGCGGCAAGCCGACCGACCTCCCGCTGGCGGCGTCGGCCGCGTGGGAGACCGGCCCCCACGGCGTCCCCGCGCTCAAACTCGACGGCCGCGCCGCGGAGATCCCCACGGCGGGCGACTTCGAGCACGACCAGCCCTTCAGCGTCTCATGCTGGCTGCGGGTGCCCGGCAACGACTCGAGCTACGCGGTGCTCGGCCGCATGGATGAGAGCGACTCGCATCGCGGCTGGGACGTCTGGGTGCAGGGTCGCCGGCTCGCGATGCACCTCATCCACGCCTATCCCGGTGACGCGCTCAAGGTCGTCACGGATCCGCAGCTCAAGCCCGACGTGTGGACGCTCGTGACGGTCACCTACGACGGCTCGGGGAAGGCCGACGGCATCCGGATCTACTTCGACGGCAAGGCCCAGAAGACCAAGACCGAGACCAACTCCTTCAAGAAGAGCACGATCCGCACCGACGTGCCGCTCACGATCGGCAGCCGCTCCAGCGGGGCCACGGCGCACGCGGTGGGGCTCGCGAACCTCACGATCTGGGGACGGGCCCTGTCGGAGTCCGAGGCCGACTCGCTCGCCCGCCACGAGTCGCTCGTGGCGCTCGTCAAGCTTCCGCCGGAGGAACGGCCCAAGGCCGCCGGCGATCTCTACGACTGGTGGCTCGCGGCCGACGACGCCCCGTACCGCGACGCCGCCGCTCGCGTGGCGGCGCTCGAAGGGGAGATGGCCGATCTCCGCAAGCGCGGCACGATCGCGCACGTGATGAACGAGAAGCCCGACATGGCGAAGGCGTTCATCCTCGACCGCGGCGAGTACGACAAGCGGAAGGACGAAGTGAAACCCGATACGCCGGACGTCCTTCCGCCGTTCCCCGAGTCGCTCCCGAAGAACCGCCTCGGACTCGCCCAGTGGCTGCTGCTCCAGGATCATCCGCTCACCTCCCGCGTGACGGTCAACCGCTTCTGGCAGGAGGTCTTCGGCACGGGGCTCGTCCGCACGTCCGGCGACTTCGGCACCACCGGAGAACTGCCGAGCCACCCGGAACTGCTCGACTGGCTCGCCGTCGAGTTCCGGGAGAGCGGCTGGGACGTGAAGAAGCTCTTCAGGCTCATGGTCACGAGCGCCGCCTACCGGCAGAGCGCCGCCACCACGCCGGAGAAGTTGACCAAGGACAACGCCAACCGACTCCTCTCCCGCGGCCCCCGATTCCGCATGGACGCCGAGATGGTCCGCGACGCGGCGCTCGCGGCGAGCGGACTGCTCGTGCGCCAGGTGGGGGGACCGAGCGTGAAGCCCTACCAGCCCGACGGTGTGTGGGAGGCGGTGTCCATGGGAGGCAACACGAGCCGCTACCAGCAAGACAAGGGCCCCGGCCTCTATCGCCGTAGCCTGTACTGGTTCTGGAAGCGGTCGGCGCCCCCGGCCTCGCTCGACATCTTCAACGCCCCTTCCCGTGAGAACTGCTGCGTGAAACGCGAGCGGACCAACACGCCGCTCCAGGCGCTCGTGACGCTCAACGATCCGCAGTACGTCGAGGCGGCCCGGTCCCTGGCCGACCGGGCGCTCGAACTCGGCGGTGGCACGGACGACGAGCGGATCGACTACATCGCTCGTCGCATCCTGGCGCGAGCCCTCGCGCCCGAGGAGCGGACGATCGTGAAGAAGTCGCTCGCGGAACTCACCGACTGGTACAAGTCCCACGCCGCCGAGGCCGGCCTGCTCGTGGCCGTCGGTGATTCGAAGCCCCGGGCCACCGACGTCTCGCAGCTGGCCGCGTGGACGATGGTCACGAACGAGCTCATGAACCTCGACGAAGCCCTCTGCAAGTGAGGTCCGGCATGTTTCCCACCGTTCCCGTTTCGCTCGCCGAGTTAACGCAGAACCTCACCCGGCGCCGGTTCTTCGAGCGGGGTGCGCACGTCCTCGGCGGCGCGGCGCTGGCGAGCCTGCTGGCGGAGGGTCCGGCAGCCGCCGCCACCGCGGGCCCGGGGGGCGACGGCGTGATCCGCGTTCCGGGGGCGATCGGGCCGCACTACGCCCCGAAGGCGAAGCAGGTGATCTACCTGCACATGGTGGGCGGGCCGCCGCAGCAGGACATGTTCGACTACAAGCCCGTGATGAACGACTGGTACGACAAGGACCTGCCCGAGAGCGTCCGCAACGGCCAGCGGCTCACGACGATGACGTCGGGACAGAAACGGTTTCCCATCGCGCCGTCGAAGTACAAGTTCGAGCGGCACGGCCAGTGCGGGATGTGGGTCACGGAACTCCTGCCGTGGACCGCCAAGATGGTCGACGACATGTGCTTCATCCGCAGCATGCACACCGAGGCCATCAACCACGAGCCGGCGATCACCTACATCCAGACCGGCAATCAGATCAGCGGGCGGCCCTGCCTCGGTTCGTGGGCGAGTTACGGCCTCGGGTCGCTCAACAAGGACCTCCCGACGTTCGTGGTGCTCGTGGCCCGGCCGACGAGCAACGATCAGCCGCAGGCGATCGGCGCGCGGCTCTGGTCGAGCGGGTTCCTTCCCGGCGAGTACGCCGGCGTGAGCTTCCGCTCGGCCGGCGACCCGATCCTGTTCATCAACGATCCCCCCGGCGTACCACGCGACATCCGTCGCAAGACGCTCGACACTCTCCAGGCGCTCAATCAACGAACGCTCGAGCAGGTGGGCGACCCCGAAACACGCACCCGGATCGCGCAGTACGAGATGGCGTTCCGCATGCAGGCGAGCGTTCCTGAACTCACGAACCTCGCGTCGGAACCCGAGGGCACCTTCACGCTCTACGGCGAGGAGGCCCGGAAGCCCGGCACGTTCGCCAACACGGCCCTCATGGCCCGGCGCATGGTCGAGCGCGGCGTGCGGTTCGTGCAGATCTACCTCAACAACTGGGACACGCACTCCAACGTCGGCGGGCGGCTGCCCAAGCAGTGCACGGACATCGATCAGGCCTGCTACGGGCTCGTCCAGGATCTCAAGCAGCGCGGGATGCTCGACGACACGCTCGTGATCTGGGGGGGCGAGTTCGGCCGCACCGTGTACTCGCAGGGCGGCCTCTCGAAGGACAACTACGGCCGCGACCACCATCCGCGTTGCTTCACGATGTGGATGGCCGGCGGCGGCACGAAGGGGGGGACGATCTACGGCGAAACCGACGACTTCTCCTACAACATCGTGAAGGATCCGGTCCACATCCGCGACTTCCACGCCACGGCCCTGCACCTGCTCGGCTTCGACCACGAGCGGTTCACCTACCGCCACCTCGGCCTCGACTTCAAGCTGACCGGCGTCGAGCACGCCCGGATCGTCACGGACCTCCTGGCCTGAGACGCCCGCGTTTTCGGGCCGTTTTCCGCCGTCCCGATCGTGGTGAACCCGCGACTGAGCGGGCTATACTTCGAGGACGGTCTTTCCGGTCGAGCGCCCTCTGGTGCGCCGCACGTTTCCCTCCTCCAGGATTTCGCGATGTTTGGTCGTGTTCCCGGGCATGCGCTCCGTACCTTGAGTGTCCTTCTCGGCGGCCTGGCCGCCCTGGGTCTGATCACCGGCCGTGGCATAGGGGCCGACGACAAGGAGAAGACGAAGGCGTCGGACCCCATGAAGGCCGCACGCGAGTTTCTCGCCCTGCCGCCGCGCCCCGCCCGCCCCGCCCTCCCGCCGAGCAAACTCCCGCTCGAGTTCCTCGACGGCGAGCGGATCGCACTCGTCGGCAACTCGACGGCCGAGCGGATGAATCTCTTCGGTCACTTCGAGACGCTTCTCCACCAGCGGTTCCCCGACAAGAAACTCGTGGTCCGCAACTTCGGCCGTCCTGCCGACGAGGTTGCCAATCGCCAGCGGGCCAACGACTACACGAAGCTCGACGATCCCGTGGCGGCCTTCGGCGCCGACACCTACGTGCTGTTCTTCGGCTTCAATGAGTCGTTCGCCGGCCCATCGGGGGTCGCGAAGTTCCAGGGCGACTACGAGCGGCTGATCGATGAACTGACCAAGAAGTACCCGCGCGACGACACCAAGGCGCCGCCGCGGTTCGTGATCGTGTCGCCGATCGCGGTGGAGGCGACGGGTGATCCGCACATGCCCGATGCGGAGGCCCAGAACCGCGACCTCGCCCTCTACGCCGAGGCCTGCAAGGCCGTCGCCGCAAAGCGGCACATCGCCTACGCCGACCTGTTCCTCCCCACGGGGGAGGCCTTCGCCGCCGCGCCCGGGCTCCAGTACACGATCAACGGCTGCCATGTGAACGAGGCGGGCGACCGGCTCGTCGCCGAGCGGCTCGATCAGGCGTTCTTCGGCGGCCCGGTCGCGAAGCCGCTTCCGTCCGACGCGTTCGCGAAGCTGCGGGCGGCGGTCAACGACAAGTCGTGGGTGCACCTCCAGGACTACCGCATGGTGAACGGCTGGTACGTCTACGGCGGTCGCCGCACGTGGGACACCGAGACCTTTCCGCGCGAGTACGTGAAGCTCCGCAACATGGCCGCGGTCCGCGACCGCTTCGTCTGGGACATCGCCGCCGGGCGTCCCGTGGCCGACCGGCCCGACGACACCCAGACGGGCGAGCTGATCGTTCCGACCACGCGGTTCGGCGAGCCGAGGCAGGGCTACAGCGAGAGCCAGGACCGCGGCCCGACGATCCTGCCGCCGGCCGACCTCATCAAGAGCTGCGCCGTGCCCCCCGGCTTCGAGATGAGCCTGTTCGCCGATGAGAAGGCGTTTCCCGAGATCGCCAAGCCGGTGCAACTCGCCTTCGACTCCAAGGGCCGGCTCTGGATCTCGACGATGCCGAGCTATCCCCAGTGGAAGCCGGGCGATCCGCCGCCGTCCGACAAGCTCGTGATCCTCGAAGACACGAACAAGGACGGCACGGCGGACAAGAGCACCGTCTTCTATGACAAGCTGCACTGCCCCACGGGCTTCCAGTTCTTCGACGGCGGCGTGCTCGTGATGGACCAGCCGCGGATGCTCTGGCTCAAGGACACCGACGGCGACGACAAGGCCGACGTGGTCGTCCACGTGCTCGACGGGTGGGCGACGGAAGACACCCACCACACGGCCGGCGCCTTCGAGGCGAGCCCCGGCGGGCTCCTCCACATGCTCGAGGGCGTGGCCATGAGCACGACGCTCGAAACCCCGTGGGGGCCGTTCCGCAACTTCGGTTCGTCGGGGGCCTATGTCCTCGACCCGCGCACGTGGAAGATCCGCCACTTCGTCACGCCGGGCTACGGCAACCCGTGGTGCTACGTCTTCAACGAGTGGGGGCAGGGCATCTGTGGCGACGGCACCGGCGCCGCCCAGCACTGGGACACGCCGCTCTCGGGCGCCCAGTACCGGGGACGCAAGGGGATGAACGCGGTCTTCAACCAGGAGGGGATGCGGCCCGTGGTGGGCAGCGAGTATCTCCGCACGCGTCAGTTTCCCGACGACGTGCAGGACCAGTTCCTCTATGCCTGCGTGATCAACACCAACGGCATGCCGCGGTGGACGATCTCCGACGACGGAGCCGGCTACAAGGGGGAGCGGGTGCGGCACGATCCCAAGGATCCCAAGACCGCGTTCGACCTGATCAAGAGCACCGACAAGCACTTCCGTCCCGTCGATCCGCAGATCGGGCCCGATGGCGCGCTGTGGTTCGGCGACTGGGCCAATCCGCTGATCGGCCACATGCAATACAGTCAGCGCGACCCCAATCGCGACCACGTGCACGGCCGCATCTACCGGCTCGTCTACAAGGACAAGCCGCTCCTCACGCCCGAGACGCAGGCCGGCAAGTCGACCCGCGAGGTGCTCGACCAGCTCAAGTCGCCCGAGTGGCGCACGCGCTACCGGGCCCGTGCCGACCTCCAGGCCCGCCCGAAGGCCGAGGTGCTCGCCGCCGCCCAGCAGTGGCTGGGCACGATCGGGTCGGACCCCGCCGCCGACCGGCTGCGCACGGAGGTGCTCTGGCTCCAGCAGAGCTTCCACGCCGTGGACCGCGGCCTCTTGAGCGAGCTGCTCGAGGCCGCGACGCCCGACGCCCGGGCCGCGGCCACCCGCGTGGCGGCCGACGAACGGGCGTTTCTCGAGGGGGCGGAGCAGCTCCTCGTGACCAAGGCCACCGACGCGCATCCGCGCGTGCGGGCGGAGGCGGTGCGCGGCCTGAGTTTCTTCCCGACCCGCGCGGCGATGGACGCCGTGGTGGCCGCGGCGAACGTGACACCGGCCGACCGTTACGTGGGCTACACGTGCGACGCCGCGCTCGGGGCCAATCTCGACGTCTGGAAGGCGGCGCATGCCGCGGGCGAGTTCGTCGCGAAGGGATCGCCGGCGGCCAAGATCATCGACAGCGTGCTGGGCCTGGAGAAGAAGGCCCAGGAGATCCTGCCGTTCCTCTCCGTGCTCACGAGCAAGGAGCCGCAGCCGGAGGAGGCGCGCAACAAGGCCATGCAGGCGCTTTCCGACATGAAGGGGGGCAACGCCGACAACGGCAAGGCCGTCTTCCGCCGTGTCTGCGTGGCCTGCCACAAGGTGTATGGCGAGGGGGCGGACATGGGGCCCGACATGATGGGCGTCGGCAAGCGGCTGAACTCCTACAAGCTCGTCGAGTCGATCATCGATCCCAATGCCGACATCGCCGACAAGTACCTCTCCACCTCGGTGCTCACCAACGACGGCCGGAGCATCGTGGGCCTGCTCGTGAGCGAGACGCCCGACGAGCTGGTGATCTTCGACGGCAAGGAGAAGAAGACCGTCAAGGTGGCCGACGTGGACGAACGGACCAAGCTCCGCCAGAGCAGCATGCCCGAGGGCCTGGCGGCGACGCTGTCGCCGAACGAGTTTCTCGACGTGATCGCGTTCCTGAAGACGCTGAAGTAGTCACCCACCGGGGGTTCCATGTCGCTTCGCTTTGCGCGCCTCACGGGGGCCGTGTCGGCCGCCGTCTGCCTGTGCCTCGCCGGCACCGCACTCGCCGATCGACTGGACATCCAGGAGGGTGATCACATCTGCATCATCGGCGGCGGCGCCGCCGAGGCGATGCAGCACTCCGGCTGGCTCGAGGTCATGCTCCAGAGCCGGTTCCCCAAGCACCGGCTCGTGATCCGTAACCTCGCCTACGAGGGGGACGAACTCGACCCGGCAAAGCGGCTGCGGAGCGCCGACTTCGGCACGCCCGACCAGTGGCTGGCCGGCTCGGCACCGATCCCGCAGCCGCAGAATCTCACCACCAAGGAGTTCGTCCGCGAGAACCGCTTCGAGCTCACGAAGACCAACGCCGACGTCGTGCTCGCGTTCTTCGGCGCGAACGAGGCCCATGCCGGGCCCGCCGGGCTCGAGGCGTTCAAGAAGCAGGTCGAGACGTTCATCAAGCACACGCTCTCGCAGAAGTACAACGGCGTCGATGCCCCGCGGCTCGTGATGTTCTCGCCGATCGCGCACGAGGATCTCGGCCGCCCGCACTGGACCGACGGCAAGGATCACAACGCCAACCTCGCGATCTACACCGACGCGATGGAGGAGGTCTGCCAGCGGCTCGGCGTGGAATGCGTGGACCTGTTCACGCCCACGCGGGAAGCCTACGACCGCTTCCCCGAACTCCTCACGATCGACGGCATCCATCCCAACGAGTTCGGCGACCGCGAGATCGCCCGGATCATCGACGAGTCTCTCTTCGGCGCGCACCCGCGGCGCGACGCGCGGTCGCTCGACCGGCTCCAGCAGGCCGTGGCCGACAAGAACTTCTACTGGTTCCACCGCTACCGCGTGACCGACGGCTACTCGACCTACGGCGGTCGCGCGTGGCTCAAGTTCGTGGGCGGTCAGAGCAACTACGAGGTCGGCCAGCGCGAGCTCGACTACCTCGACGTGAAGACGAGCAACCGCGACAAGCGGATCTGGGCGACGGCGGCGACGCTCGACGACCCGACCGCGGCGCTGCCGCCCGTCGAGGACGTGAGCCTGCCCGACCTCCTGCCCGTGGTCACGAACAAGCCGGGACCGCTCGAGGGCGGCCGTCATGTGTTCCTCTCCGGCGAGGAGGCGATCGCGAAGATGACGGTCCACTCCGGGATGAAGGTGGAGCTCGTGGCCGACGAGGGCCGGTTCCCCGAGCTGATCAACCCCGTGCAGATGGCGTTCGACTCGCGCGGCCGGCTGTGGGTGGCGGCGTGGCCGACCTATCCCCACTGGCGGCCCGACGAGCCGATGAACGACAAGCTCCTGATCCTCGAGGACGCCGACGGCGATGGCCGTACCGACCGCGTGAAGACGTTCGCCGGCGATCTCCACAACCCGACCGGATTCGAGTTCTGGGGCAAGGGCGTGATCGTCGCCCAGGGCCCGGACGTCCTCTACCTCGAGGACACGAGCGGCGACGATACGTATGACATCAAGACGCGGATCATCCGCGGACTCGACACCGCCGACACCCACCACGCCTCGAACAGTTTCACGTTCGATCCGTCGGGCACCCTCTACTTCCAGGAGGGGACGTTCCATCACTCGCAGCCCGAGACGCCCTACGGGCCTCCGGTGCGCGTCGCCAACGGCGCCGTGTTCAAGTACGAGCCGCGCACCGGCAAGTTCGGCCTCTACACGTCCTACGGGTTCGCGAACCCGCACGGCCACGCGTTCGGCCGCTGGGGCGACGACGTCGTCGTGGACGGCACGGGGGCCGTGCCCTACTGGGGCTCGGTGTTCTCGACGCGGCTCGACGGCATGGACAAGCACGGCGGGGCGCCGACGGTCTACAAGCAGCGGACGCGGCCCTGCCCCGGCATCGAAGTGCTCTCGAGCCCGCACTTCCCGGAGGAGATGCAGGGCAACCTTCTCGTCGGCAACGTGATCGGCTTCCAGGGGATCCTGCGGTACGCGTTCAAGGATCCGGGCACCTCGGCGCCGCAGGCCGCCTATCCCGAGGCGAACGAGGCCGAGCCGATCGTGTCGTCGAGCGATCCGAACTTCAGGCCCGCCGACCTCGAGATGGGCCCCGACGGGGCGATCTATTTCACCGACTGGCAGAACCCGATCATCGGCCACATGCAGCACAACCTCCGCGACCCGAGCCGCGACCGCACGCATGGCCGCGTCTACCGCGTCGTGATGAAGGACGCGCCGTTGCCGAAGGCCATTCCGATCGCGGGGCGGCCGGTGGCCGACGTCGTCGGCCTGCTCGCCGATCCGACCGACCGCGTCCGCTACCGCGCCCGGCTCGAGCTCTCCGGACGCCCCGAGGCCGAGGTCGTGCCCGCCGTGAACGCGTGGCTCGCCGCGCGGAACCCGGCCGACGCCGGCTTCGAGCACGACCGGCTCGAGGCGCTCTGGACGCTGCGTCACTTCGACCAGGTCGACGTGCCGCTCCTCGAGGCGGTGCTCGCATCGAAGGATCCGCGGGCCCGCGCGGCCGGGATGCGGGTCCTCGCGGCGATCGTCGATCGGGTGCCCGCGGCGCTTGACCTCGTGCGCAAGGCCGCGGCCGATGACGTGGCCCGGGTGCGGCTCGAAGCCCTGCGGACGGCCACGTACCTGCGGGTGCCCGAGGCCGTCGAGGCGCTCGCGATCGTCAACGAGTTCCCCTCCGACGCCCAGATGGACTACGTGAAGAAGGAGGCGGCCCGCGTGCTCGTGCCGGAGTTCGAGCGGGCCCGCACGGCGAACCAGCCGCTGCACTTCGCCACCGAACCGGGACGTCGGTTTCTCTACGGCTCGATGTCCAACGAGCAGCTCGCGCAGGAGCCGCGCTCGACCGACATCTACCGGGAGATGCTCCTCCGCAGCGGTCTCGACGAACGGCTCCGGATGGAGGCGATCGAGGCGCTGGCGAAGGCCGACAAGGCGAGCGTGGTGAAGGTGGCGGTCGATGCGCTTGGTGCGCTCGATCGCCGGCGCGGCGCGGTTGACCCGAACACCGTCTTCGAGTTGATTCGCGTGCTCCTCGGACGGCCACAGGCGGAACTGGCCCAACTCCGCGGCGACATGGAGACGATGGCGGTGTCGGCCAAGCGTGCCGAGATGCGGAAGATCGGCTACGTGGCTCTCATGACCATCGACGGCACCGCCGGTGGTGATGCGAGCGAGGCGGCCTGGAAGCTCGCGAGCGCCGACCCGTCGCGGCTCGTCGATCTCGTGGAATCCCTGCCGCTCGTCCGTGATCCGGGCGTTCGCTCCGCGCTCTACGACCGGATCGTGCCGCTGCTCGACGGCCTGCCTGGGGCGCCGTCCACCCGGGGCACGCCGGCCCGCTTCGTGCGGATCGAACTGCCCGGCAGTCGCACGCTCACGCTCGCCGAAGTGCAGGCGTTCGTCGGCGCCGACAACGTCGCCAGACGCGGGAAGGCCACGCAGAAGAACACGGCCTACGGCGGCGACGCGGCGCGGGCCATCGACGGCAACACCGAACCCGACTACGGCCGGAACGGCCAGACCCACACCGAGGAGGGCACCGAGAATCCGTGGTGGGAGGTCGATCTCGGCTCGTCCCAGCCACTCGAGCGAATCGTGATCTTCAACCGAGGGGATCTCGGCGACCGGCTCGCCGACTTCTCGCTCGTGGTCCTCGACGCCGACCGTCGCGAGGTGTTCCGCCTCGACCGCCAGCCGGCACCGTCCCTCGCGGCGGAGTTCGCGGTCGTCGATCAGGCCACGCGGCTCTCGGGCGCCGTGCGTCGCGCCGCCTTCCAGGCGTTGGCGGGCGTCCGCGGCCGGGAGCAGGATGCCTTCATGCGCATCGCCCGCTTCGTGCGCGACGGGGTTGATCGCGATGCGGCGATCCGGGCGCTCGAACGGATTCCCCGCGCGAACTGGCCGGTCGAACAGGCAGCGCCGCTCCTCGACGCACTCATGGCGTCGATGCGCACCGCCTCCACCGACGAGCGGGCCAGCGATGCGGGCCTGGCGGCCTGGCAGTTCGCCGAGAACCTCACCACGCTCCTGCCGCCGGCCGAGGGGCGGGCCCGCCGCGCGGCGCTCGCCGACCTCGGCGTCCGCGTGGTCAAGATCGGCACCGTCTACGAGCGGATGGCCTACGACAAGGAGCTGATCGCGGTGCAGGCAGGCAGGCCAGTGCTGTTCGTGCTCGAGAACGCCGACACGATGCCGCACAACTTCGTGATCACGCGGCCGGGACGGATGCAGGCCCTCGGCGAGCTGGCCGAACAGCAGGCCCAGAATCCCGACTTCGCCAAGCGGAGCTTCGTGCCCGCGAGCGGAGACGTGCTCGCCGCGAGCACGCTCATGCAGCCGCAGGGATCGCAGCGGATCACGTTCAACGTGCCGACGGAACCCGGCGTCTATCCCTACGTCTGCACCTATCCCGGCCACTGGCGGCGGATGTTCGGGGCGATGTACGTCGTGGACGACCTCGAGGCCTACCTCGCCGATCCGGCGGCCTACCTCGCCGCCAAGCCGCTCGAGGTGAAGGACGAGCTTCTGAAGGACCGCCGCCCGCGCACGGAGTGGACGTTCGCCGACCTCGAGGCCGACGTCGGCGGCATGGAGAAGGGACGGTCGTTCGTCCACGGCCGCGAGCTGTTCCGGACCGCGAGCTGCATCTCGTGCCACAAGATGGGGGATCGCGGCGCCGACTTTGGGCCGGAGCTGGCCAAGCTCTCGGCCGACATGAAGCCGCTCGACATCCTCAAGCACATCCTCGAACCGTCGCTCAAGATCGACGAAAAGTACCGCTCCACGACGATCCTCACGGACGACGGCCGTTCGATCACGGGGCTCGTGGTGGCGGAGACGCCGGCGGAGGTGTCGATCGTCGAGAACCCGCTGGCCAAGGCCGATCCGCTCCGCATTCCCACAAACGCCATCGACGAGCGGACGACATCGGCCACGTCGATCATGCCCAAAGGCCTCCTCGACAAGCTCTCCCGTGACGAGGTGCTCGACCTCGTGGCCTACGTGATCGCCCGCGGACAGGAGAGCAGTTGCCTGTTCAATCCGGACGGCTGTCCGCACCATGGGTCGAAGCCCTGAGCATCGCCCGACTTCGGCGATGACGCCATGACCCTCCGCATCCCCCATCCCGTCTCGATCCCGACCGGCTGCCGATGCATCGCCCTGGCGTTCGTAGCGATGTGCGCCGCGGCCGCTCCCGCACCGGCCGTCGATTTTGCCCACGAGATCGTGCCGATCCTGCGGAAGCGGTGCGCCGAGTGCCACGCGGGCGACGCCCGGCAGGGAGGCTTGTCGATCAACACCCGCGACGACCTGCTCAAGGGAGGCGACTCGGGAACGGCGGGGTTCGTCGCGGGCCAGCCCGCCGCAAGCGAGATCATCGCGCGGGTGAAGAGCACGGACCCGGACGTTCGCATGCCGAGCGAGGGTGATCCGCTGCCGGCCGCGGAGATCGCGCTCTTGGAGGCCTGGGTCGCGTCCGGCGCGGCATGGGAACCAGGCTTCGCCTTCAAGGGCACGGCCTGGGAGCCTCCGCTGTCGCTGAGGCCGGTGACGCTCCCGCCGGCGGCGAACGGCCGCACGAACCCCGTCGATCGGATCATCGACGCCGACTGGAGCGGCCGGGGGATCTCGCCACCGCCCCGCTGCGACGACCGCACGTTCATCCGCCGGGCGAGCCTCGACCTCGTCGGCCTCCTGCCCGAGCCGCCGGCGGTCGAGGCCTTCGTGGCCGATCGCGATCCCGACAAGCGCCGCACGCTCGTGCGGTCGCTGCTCGCCGACGACATCTCCTATGCCGAGCACTGGATGACGTTCTGGAACGACCTGCTCCGCAACGACTACACCGGCACCGGCTTCATCACGGGCGGCCGCCGACAGATCACGGCGTGGCTGCACGCCTCGCTCGTCGAGAACAAGCCCTTCGACCGGTTCGTGCGGGAGTTGATCGCACCCGCGGACGAGTCGCGGGGTTTCATCGACGGCATCGTGTGGCGCGGCGAGGTGAATGCCAGCCAGACCGTCCCGATCCAGTTCGCGCAGAACGTGGGGCAGACGTTCCTCGGCATCAACCTCAAGTGCGCGAGCTGCCACGACAGTTTTGTGGACCGCTGGACGCTCAAGCAGACCTACGACTTCGCCGCGATCGCCTCGGCGAAGCCGCTGGAGCTCTCGCGCTGCGACAAGGCCACGGGCGTGATGGCGTCGCCGGCCTGGATGTTCACCGACCTCGGGCAGGTCGACGCCCAGTCGCCCCCCTCGAAGCGGCTCGAACAGCTGGCGGCCCTGATGACCAATCCCCGGAACGGCTGGCTCTCGCGCACGCTCGTCAACCGTCTCTGGCACCGGCTCATGGGCCGCGGCATCGTGCACCCGGTGGACAGCCTGCGGACGCGGCCCTGGAACGAGGACCTGCTTGACGCACTCGCGGGCGACCTCGTGACGCACGACTGGAACGTGAAGCACGTGCTCGAGACGATCTGCACGTCGGAGGCCTATGGCGCGGCCACGCCTCCGGTCGAGGGCCTGCCGCAGGGAAGCGAGTACGTCTTCCGTGGCCCGCTGGCCAGGCGGCTCACGGCCGAGCAGTTCACCGACGCCGTCTGGCAGCTCACCGCCACGGCACCATCGAAGGCCGACGCCGAGGTGCTCCGGTTCAAGCCGCCGGCCGACGCTCCCGCGATCGTTCCCGCCGCCCGCTGGATCTGGTCCAACGACCTCGCGGCGTCACCTCCTGGCGAGAAGGTCACGTTCCGTCGGACCTTCGACCTGCGCGCCGCACCGGTCCACGCGGTCGCCGTGCTCGCCGCCGACAACTCCGCCACGCTGTTCCTCAATGGCAAGAAGGCGATGGCCGTCGGTGACTGGAAGACGCCCGACATGGAACTCGTCACCGCGGAGCTCAAGTCGGGGAGCAACACGCTCGTGGTGACCGCGGCCAACGCCACGCAGGGTGGTCCGGCCGCCCTGCGCGTCGAGATCCGCTGCCGGCTCGCCGACGGCCAGGCGGTCACGATCGCCAGCGACGACGCCTGGGAGTGGACCGACGCCGCCCCCGACGGCAACGGCAACTTCCCGAAGCGGACGGATCCGGTCGAGTGGAAGCCAGCCGCGGTGATCAAGACGCAGGGCACGTGGGCCGCCGGCGACGCCGAGTTCGCCCGCCAGCTGCTCGTGGCCGCGGCGCCGGGCCCCCTGCCGATGGTGCGGGCGGCGCTCGTGAAGGGCACCGCGCTCATGGCGGCACTGGGGCGGCCCAACCGCGATCAGGTGGTCACGAGCCGGCCGAGCGACCTGACCACGCTCGAGGCGATCCAGCTCGCCAACGAGCAGAGCCTCGCCGACGAGTTCGCCCGCGGCGGCGAACGGATCCTCGCCGATCACGGCCCCGATCCCGACCGCATCGCCTCGTGGATGTTCACCGCGGCGCTCGCCCGCCCGCCCACCGAAGCGGAGGCCGCCATCGCCCGTGAGATCCTCGGCGCCGCGCCGTCGAAAGAGACCGTCGCCGACTGCCTGTGGGCCGTCGTCATGCTGCCCGAGTTCCAACTGGTCCGGTAGGAGCGCCGCCATGCAGACACGCCGCGAACTGATCACGAGCCTCGCCGCCGCCGCCACCGCCACGCTCGCGCTCCCCGAGCCGAGGGTCCGGGCGTCGCAGGGGGAGCGGATCGTGCATCCGCGGCCCACGGCCGACGCCGTCATCGTGCTCTGGATGGCCGGCGGCATGGCCGCACCCGACACCTTCGACCCCAAGAAGTACAAGCCCTTCGAACCCGGGCTCGCCGTGGCCGACGTGATCAGCACGTTTCCCGCGATCCCCACCGCGATCGACGGCGTGCAGATCTGCTCGGGCCTCCCCGAGATCGCCTCGGTGCTCGACCGGGCCACGCTCATCCGCTCGCACGTGCAGCCCGATCTCGGCAGCATCCTCCACTCGCGGCATCAGTACCACTGGCACACGGGCTACGTGCCGCCGCAGACGGTCGCCTGCCCCCACCTCGGCGCCTGGATGAGCCGCGTCCTCGGGCCGCGGAATCCGGTGATGCCCGCGTTCGTGAACATCGGCCAGCGGCTCGAGGGCATCGGTGAGAACGAGGAGATCAAGGCGTTCACGACGGCCGGCTTCTTCGGCAGCGAGTACGGTCCGATGAACCTGCCCTTCCCGGAGCAGGCGGCGGTCGCGGTGCGGCCGCCCAAGGGGATGGCGGCCGACCGCTTCGCCTCCCGCTACGCCCGGTTCAAGCGGCTGGCGGCCGAGTCACCGGCCCGCGAGTTCACGAGCGACTACCACCAGGAGTCGCTGCTGCGGAGCGTGGAGAACGCCCATCGCCTCCTCGGCTCGAAGGAACGCGACGCCTTCGACATCACGCGCGAACCGAAGGACGTCCTCGAAAAGTACGACACCGGCCGTTTCGGACGCGGCTGCCTGCTCGCCCGGCGGCTCGTCGAGAACGGCGCCCGCTACGTCGAGGTGACGACCGAGTACATCCCCTTCGTCCACTGGGACACCCACGACAAGGGGCACGAGACGGTGAAGCGATTGCACGGCGAGATCGACCGTCCGATCGCCACGCTCATCCGCGAGCTCGAGGAACGCGGGCTGCTCGACCGCACGCTCGTCGTGATCGCCAGTGAGTTCAGCCGCGACATGATCACCGAGGGGCAGCCGGGTTCGAAGGCGAACGATCAGGCGAACTCCCCCAAGGACTTCCTCCAGAAGCCGAACCACTACGGCCAGCACCGGCACTTCACCGGCGGCTCGACCGTGGTGCTGTTCGGCGGCGGCATGAAGCGGGGCTTCGTCTACGGCAGGACGGCCGACGAGCGGCCCTGCATGGCGATCGAGAATCCCGTCACGATCACCGACCTGCACGCCACGCTGTTCTCGGCGATGGGCGTCAGCCCCAAGACCGTGTTCGACATCGAGAATCGCCCCTTCTACGCGACCGAAGACGGCAAGGGGAAGCCCGTGGAGGCGGTGTTCGCCTGACGTCAGGGCCGCGCCGGCTCCGGGCTCCGCGCCGGTGGCACCGTCACGAGACCACGCTCGTCGGGCTCGATCTCGAGCACGATCGCCGCCACGGCCCAGGCGTCGGCTTCCGTGGCACTGCCCGCGCGCACCGTCGCCGCGCGGCCGTCAACAGCCTCGGCGCGGCGGCCGGTCCGCGGATCGATGGCACCACCACCGGGACGGATCGTGCTCGTGGCGAGCGCGACGCCGGGCTCGAGCTCGAAGCCGCGCGGGGTCTTCTCATGCGGCACGGCGAGCAGCACCCGCCAGGGCCGACCCTCGGGGTGCCGGCCCCAGGCCCGCACCTCGCCGCCGAGTTCAACGAGGTGGGCATCCGATCCGAGTTCCACCAGCCGCGCGCCGATCGCGTCCACGGCGTAGCCCGGCGCGATGCCGGCGAGGTCGATCTCGATGCCGGCGCGGGTCTTGCGCGCGGCGAAGCGGCCGTCGGCCGAGCGGGTCTCCACGAATCGCATGCCGACCCGGTCGCGCGCCGCGGCGATGGCGGCGGGGTCCGGGGGCGACGACTCTCGCCAGAGCCGCACGAGCGGCATGACGGTCACGTCGAAGGCACCCTCCGACCGCTCGTGGATGGCCCGCGCGGCATCGAGGATCGCCACGAGGTCGGGCCCCACGTCGATCCATTCGTTCGCCCGCGCGACATTGAACCTGGCCGCATCGGCATCGGCCCGCCAGGTGCTCGCCGCACGATCGATGCGCTCGAGCACCCGTTCCACCTCCCGATGAACCTCGCCCGAGGCCATCGCCCCGGGCAGCCGCGCGAGCGTCACCCGGTAGGTCGTGCCCATCGCGGGGCCGGCGAACGACGGCAACTCGTCGGCGAGGGCGGCGAGGGCCGCAAGGAACACGCATCCCCAGGCGACGGCGGCTCTCATCGCGGCCACCAGTGCGCCGCCGCGGCGGCGGCGAGGCAGCCGAGCATCACGCCGTCGCGCCACGTGAACCGGTCCGATCGCCCGTGAAGCCGCAGGTGATCGAGCAGGGCGCCGGTCGGGCAGGCGTGGCGACAGTAGGCCATCGGGAAAACGGCGCTGGCGACGAGGCTCGCGGCGAAGATCACGAGCGCCGCGAGCCCCGCCACGGTGGGCAGATAGGCATCGAAGGGCTCGAGATCGACGAGCGCCACCGGCAGGTGCCACGCCGATGCGACGATGGCCAGCGCGAGCAGGGCCCATGGCAGCCCGGCGAGCCAGGGCCGGAGCCAACGGGGCACGGCACGCCTGGGCTTCGCGAACCGCACGAGCAGTTGCTGGGCCGCACCGTGCGCACAGAGGTGCGCGCAGTACACGTTTCGCCGCGTGACCGGCGGCAGGACGAGCGCGGCGGCCGCGAGGGCCGCGAGCACCACCGCGCCGCGCGGCACGCCCGACTGCACCCACCCCCAGAGCTGCGCCTGCGAGAGGAGCGCGCCGGCGCCGAACCCCAGGTACGCAAGCACGACGATCGGCAGGGCGAGCCTCCCGAACCATCCACCGCGGAGCCGCGTGAACGCGGTCACGATCCCCGCGGCGACCACCGCGATCGCTCCCCACTGCGGGGGCTCGATGGCGGCCAGCCAGCGCGAAAGCCCGGAGGACACCGGGCGTCGGCTCACGTGCTCGGCCGCCGCACGCGTGATTCCCTGGGCCACCGCCTGACTCGTCATCGTGGCGCCGCTCACGCCCTCGACACCGGTCGCCGCGGGGTCGATCCCGGCGAGTTCCTCGAGCGTCATCCCTCGCCACAACCCGCGAAACGCCCGATCGTCGCGGACGTAGCCGACGTAGGGCTCGTTGTCGAAGCTGGTCGCCACGATCACCCCCGCGACGCGACCATCGCTGCCGAAGCAGACCGCGGCGTCGGTCGGACCCTGGTAGCCCACCACGCGATCCGCGGCGGGGCTCGTGCGCAGGGCCCAGCCGAGAGGGATGTCGGCGTCGCCCACCACGCGGATCACGGCCGGATCGCCGGCGTCGGGAGCGATCCGCCGGGCGTCGGGAAACACCCGGCGCAGGTCGTCGAGCCCCGGCGGCGTGATGAATCGGCTCGTGGCGGCCGTGCCACCCAGTCGCAGGACGATCGCCTCGGCGATCGCGATCGAGGTGAGCGTCGATCCGGCAACCGCATCGACCCGCGCCGTGTCGAGCGCGGCAAGTTCGTCGAGCGTGCGGCCACGGAGGGAATCGAGGAGCTTCCGGTCGCGCACGATCGCGGCCACATGGTCGCGGGTGTCACGGCTCGCGAGAATCTCCGCGCCGAGCACGCGCCGCGCCTGATCGCACACGAGCAGCACATCGGTGGGCCCCGAGAAGCCGACGGCGGCGTCGCCCGCGGGTGACGTCTTGAGGATCGTGCCCACCCGCTCGCCGTCGGCGGAGCGAACGTCGCGGCCGCCGGCCACGTCGGCTGCGTCGCCGCCGAAGGCCGTGGCGGCGGGAAGGTGGCGACGCACGATCTCGAGCGGCACCGCGTCGAGGCCGGCCGCCTCGCGCCGCACCACGAACGCCCGGTGCTCGGCATGCACGAGCCACGCGATGGCCGCCACGACGGCCAGCCGCACGGCGTGACCGCACCAGAGGCCGATCCGGCGGCGAGATGGCGGCGGGCTCATAGGGGCAGTGAGTCTACCGCCAGGCTCGGTCAGCGGGCGGGCACGAGCATCACCGCGTCGGCGGCGACGAGTCCCCCGGCGCCGTCGGTCGAAAGCACGACCACGCAGGCGTCGCCCTTGCCGAGCGTCACACGGCCGACCGATCCGAAACCCTCGAGCGGCGCGGGCTTCGTCATGTCGAGCCGCGCGCTCGTGCGGCCTGCGGCCGTCTCCACGAGCACGGGCACCGCGGTGCCGCGATTGGTATGCGGCTGCCACGACACGAGGACGTCGTAGGCGCCGGCCGAGGGGGCGCGAAGGTCATACGTCGCGGTGGCGCCGCTGTCGGCCTTCGCATAGGCATAGCCGTAGGCGACGAACCCCTTGAGCTTCGACGCCTCCGTCCATGTCCCCTCGCGAGTCGCCTCGAGATCGTCACGAACGACCGCCCCCTTGTCGCGGGCGAGCACGGCGGGATCGATGCCGGTGATCGGGCCGCGCGGCCCCGCCGCCGGCGGCGCGTCGGGCGGGATCTCGATCGCGGCCGTGGGCGAGGCGCGCCGGGCCTTGCCGGGCAGCTTCAAAAGCTCGTCGAGCTCCGCCCAGTGGCTGTCGTAGACGCCGCGCGGCGTGGTGCCGTGCTTCACCGCCACGCTCGCGGCCTTGCCCACCACCTCCCCCATCATGCCGCAGGTCTTCATCACGCGCACGGTGCCGAGCGCCTCGTGGGTCACCGAGACGCAGCGGCCTGCCATGAAGAGGTTGGCGATGTCCTTCGAGTAGAAGCAGCGGTAGGGCACGGGGTATCCGTAGTTTCGATCGACACGGTTGTCGTGGACGGCGATCGAGATGAAGGGGTTGTCGGGGAACTTCTTGGCGTATTCCTTCTTCGGGTAGTGGAGGTCGATCGACCACGTCGAGGGGACGCAGCCGTCCGGAAAGTCCTTCTTCGAGACGATGTCCTCCTGGGTGAGCACAACGTCGCCGAGGATCCGCCGGCTCTCCCGCGGGCCGCCCACGTACGCCACCCAGGTGAGCACACCCGTGGCGTGGTCCGCCTTGCCATCGCCGTTCTTCATGGCGTTCCAGGCACCGAACACGGCCCGGAGATTCCAGTCGCGGATGCCCTCGGCGTCGCCGAGCGGGTCCTTGTCGAATCCGCTCTCCCAGAACCACTGGCCGTGATGGTCGCGCGGGTAGGGGAAGTCGGCCATCGTCAGCGGCAGCGCCCAGGGCGTTTCTGGAAACGACGCGGGCTCGTCGCCCTCGGCCCAGGCCCACATGTTGCTCATGCCCATGCGGCCCTTCGGCTCCATCACCGTCTCGGCTCCCGCCAGATGGCCGATCGTGGCGTGGCCCGTGGCGTCGCAGAAGAACGTGCCGGTGAACCGCAGCTCGCGACCGGAGCGGGTGTCGAGGGCGGTGACGCTCTCGATCCGGTCGCCCGCGCGCTTCACGGCGAAGGCATGCGTGTGCAGGAACAGATCGATGTTCGGCTCGGCTCGCACCACCGCCTCCTTCTTCGCGTCGCCGAACTCCTCGAACGTGCCGGGGCTCTTCTTGGCCCGGTCGGCGAACTCGTCGACGATCTCGCCGATCCGCGGGTACCGGCCACGGCGGATGAGGCCCATGGCCCACACGCGAACCTCGCTCGAGCCATTGCCCCCGAGCACGCCCCGGTCCTGGAGGAGCGCCACCTTCAATCCCATCCGCGCCGCCGAGATCGCCGCGCCCATGCCGGCGTAGCCGCCCCCGACGACCACGAGGTCATAGGGCCCCTTCGATTCGGGCTCGGCCGGAAGGCCGAGCGCCTCGCGACGCCACCCGGCGAGGATCGCCGAATCGTTCGGCGGTGGCGTCGACCCGGTCGTCAGCACGATGCAGTCGCAGCGACCGTCGAACCCGGTGAGGTCGTGGAGGGCGAGCGTCGCCTCGCCGGCGGGCAGCGTGACGCTGCCGCCGTCGTGCCACTCCCACGACGCGCCCTTCGTGCCGAACGTCTCTGCCAGCGGCGTGCCGTTGACGAGCACCTGGAACCGCCCGGGCGCGCCTGGTGCGTTCCAGCGTGCCACCCAGTCCTTCGTGCGCACGAAGACGCGGTAGGTGCCGGCGGCTGGGAGCGTGATCGTCGTCGTCGCATCGGCGACGGGCTTTCCCAGACCGTGGGCGAGCAGGTAGGGCGAACCCATCTCGCCGATGAACTGGGTGTCGAGGTTCCACCCGCCCGCGTTCGAGAAGGCCTCTGCCTCCACGAGGACATCCGCGGCCCGCGCGACGGACGTCGCGATTGACAGCGCGGCGGCGACGAACAGCGACGGTGTGGCTCGATGCATGGCGAATGCTCCCGGCGGAACGGAACCCCGGATCCATTCTTGCAGGATGCAGGCGAACGCGAGCATGTGAAAAAACGAGAATAACCTTCGTGTTTGCGTCAGTTCCGCCGTGAATTTGCTACGATTCGTCTGGGGACGGCGCTCGCTCGTCGCCGCGGGGGCATCATGACCGAATCTCGTCGCCCGGCCCCACCGGACCATCCGCGCGTCGCCGTGCTCGTGCCGGCCTTCTCGGGCTGGGGGCGGGGTGTGATCCAGGGCATCGCCGACTATTCCAATCGGCATGGACCCTGGCAGTTGCACGTCGAGGCCCAGGGCGAGAACAGGCTCCTGCCGCGTGGCTGGCGGGGAGACGGCATCATCGCCCGATTCTCGACGCCCAAGGTCGCCGCCGCGGTGATGGCCGCGGGGGTGCCGATCGTCAATGTGTCGGGGATCCGCCTCGACGACCCCGCCGATCTCGTGCCCAGAGTGTGCAACGACCTCCGTGCCTGCGGCACGATGGCCGCCCGCCACCTGCTCGACCGTGGGTTCCGGCACTTCGGATACGTCGGCATCGCGAAACTCGCCTATGTCCAGGAGCAGCGGGGTGCGTTCGCGGCGGTCGTGGACGCCGCCGGGTACGCCTGCCAGGTGCACGCGCTTCGCTCCACCGATGAAGCGACGGTCCTGGCTCGCCAGCTCGGCGAATGGCTCGCCGCGCTGCCGAAGCCCGTCGGGATCCTGGCGTGGTCCAACATGGAGGGCCGCGCGGTGATCGACGCCTGCCGCCGGGTCCGTCTGTTCGTGCCGGAGGACGTCGCGGTGATCAGCGGCGACGACGACAAACTCCTCTGCGAAAGTTGCATGCCCCGGCTCTCGGCGATCGACGTCGCCACGGAGCAGATCGGCCAGAAGGCGGCCGAGTTGCTGCACAGCCAGATGAACCGCCGGCCGCTCCCCCCGACGCCGATCGCGATCGCACCCCTGGGCATCGTGACCCGTCAGACCACCGACACGTTCGCCATCGACAACGCGGACCTCGTGAGCGCCCTGGGCTTCATCCGCGAGCACGCCTCCAAACCGATCCGGGTCGATGACGTGCTCCGCGCCGTTCCCATGTCGCGCCGGAGTCTCGAGCGGATGTTCCAGCAGGAGCTCGGCCGCTCGCCCGCCGAGGAGATTCGCCGGCTGCGGCTCGAGCGGGCCAAGCATCTTCTGGCGACGACCGACCTGCCCGTGCCGAAGGTCGCCAAGGGCTGCGGCTTCGGCAACGGCGAGTACCTCGCGACGGTCTTCCGGCAGTCGGTGGGCATGACCCCACTGCAGTATCGCAGGGCATCCAACGCGGGCCGGTGACGGCGGACCGCACCGCCGGCGCCGCACCATGCTGGCGCCGGTTCGCCGCGTAGAATCGATTCGATCGCACCCGCATTCCGCCGCCAGTGTTCCCTCCTGAAGGACCGCCGATGCCCCCCCGTCGCTTTCGCGGTTGCCTCGTGTGCCTGGTGCTCGCGGTCGCCGTGCCCCGTGCGATGGCCGCCGGGCCCGACCACGAACCGGCGGCGGGCGGCTTCACAACCCGCGCCGCCGACCTGCTCGCGCGGTGCGTGGCCCGAAAGCCTCGCGACGAACGCTTCCCCAAGGAGGCGATGGCGGCCTATGTGTCGCGGCTGCTCGCGGGGCAGGACGTCGCGTGGGCGGTCGATCGTTGGATCGCCGCGGCCCGCGAGGCCAACCGACGCTGCGCCCCGGTGGCCCCGTCGTCGATTCCCGATCCCTTCAACAAGCAGGCGCTCGTCCACGCCTGGATGATCTGCCGGTCGAGCCCGCACCTCACGCCGGAGGCCGCGCAGTCAATCGTGGACGCCACCAAGGAATACGTCTGCCGCTACGGCCACCGCGACTGGCGTGGCTACGGCGCCCTCAACTACCGGCTGATGAGCGACGGGGCCGGCTTCATCGCCGCCGAACAGTGGCCCGATCTGATCGACGCCGACGGCCTCGACTCGGCCGCCATCCGCGCCGCCACCCGCGGCCGGCTGCTGGGATACTTCGACGAGATCGTCCACCGCAACAACGCCGAGTACGGCGCACCGACCTACCTCGGCGTGAACCTCTCGGCCATGAAGCTCCTGGCCGACTTCGCGGTGGACGAGGAGGTGCGGCACAAGGCGACACTCACGCTCGACACGATGCTCCTCCACGTCGCCTGCGCGTGGAATCATGGCTATCACGTCTCGCCGGCCAGCCGCGCCAAGTATTTCGGCACGAGCATGACCGGCCCCGATGCCATGGACGCCATGGCCGCGATCGGCTGGCTCTATTTCGGCGCCCTGCGGCCCGTGAATGGCCTCTGCGAGCACCACTCGTTCTGGTTTGCCTGCCCCGGCGATTACCGGCCGCCACCGATCCTCGCGCGGATCGCTTCTGACCGGACGGCTTCCTTCACCCATCGCGCGAGCCGGGCGTCGAACATCCGCATCACGATCCACCACGAGCCCACGTACGCGCTGGCGAGCGAATGGGAACTGCTCAAGTCGCCCCGTGACGGCCACTACAAGGAGTCACGGCGACAGATGCTCAAGTGGGTGTCCGACGCGCCGCAGAGCTCGTTCATGCCGCTCCAGGACAACCCGCGCCGCCCGTACAAGCTCGACGAGAAGAAGGCCAACGCGTTCGGCTACGGCGAGAACCCCTTCTCGCAGAGCCTCCAGCACGGCCGCACGCTCGTGGGCGTGACGGCGGTGCCCGAGGACTATCCATACTGGCGGATTCAGGTGCCGTTCTCGACCACGGGGTCGATCGTGAAGCGGATCGAGCGCGACGGCTGGGTGTGCTGCCACGCGGGCTCCATGCTCTTCGCATTCCGGCTGCTCGGCCCGTCGCACTGGGGCGCCCATCGCGCGAAGGAACGCTGCGACGTGCTCGTGAGCGACACCCGTCGCACGGGCTGGGTGCTCGAGACCACGCCCCTCGAGCCCTTCGCGGGAGGCGGCGTGGACGCGGAACTCGACCGCTTCGCCACGTCCATCGTCGAGCGCTGCCACGTGGACGACTCGGGCCTCGACGCCGAGCGGCCGCGGCTGGTCGTCACGGCCCTCGACGGCCATGTGCTCGACATCACCTACCGCCCGCACGGGCAGCCGTACCGCGATCAGCACCGCATCGACGGCGTGCCCGTGGACTACGCCGCCTTTCCGCTTCTGGGCAACCCATGGGTGCGGCAGAAGGTCGATGGCGACGAACTCGTGATCGAGCACGGCGGCGAGAGCGTGCGCTACGACTTCCGCACCTGGACGCGGAACTGACGGCCCCCCGCGCTGCCCGCGGCGTCAGGCCGCGGGCGCCGACGACGCGGGCCGTCCCGCCAGCCATGCCCAAGCGACGACGGCGACGGGCACGGCGAGGCTCGCGACGCAGCACGCGAGGACCACGGTGGTGACCGGTGTCGCGTCGAAGCGGCTGCGGCCGAGGAACGTCTGCATGAGCGCGTAGACGAGGAAGAGCACGGTGCCGAGCGTGGCCGACGCCACGAGCCGGCACCGCTCTCGCTCCGCGAGGCCCGCGCGCCGGGCGGCCCACGAGAGCGCGGGCAGCCACTGGATCGCGTGGATCACGACGCCGTGCGGAAACTTCGGCACACCGGCCGCGCCGAGCCGGGTCGGATCGAGCCCGCGCTCGATCTGCAGCTCACCATGCACCCCCACCCAGATGCCAAGGAGGCAGGAGAGCACAAGCAGGATCATGCCGGCCCGCGCCGCGAGAACCATGTCGGCCGGCCGCGGCGGCCGTCGCGCCAGAAGCCGCACCGTGAGGTCGATCGCGACGAGCGTGACGCCCACGACGAGCGCACCCAGCGCGTCGAACAGGAACGAGTCGAGCGAGGTCGCGCGATTGAAGTGGCTTCCCACGCCACGCCAGCGCTGCAGGTCGATGAGCGCCACCTCGATCGTGAGCGCCCACGCCGTTGCGGAGGCGAGCCACGCGTCACCGCGCCGCCATGGCACGAGCGACCAGATCCACCCCAGCGAGAGGCTCGTGAGGCCCCCGGAGATGCCGAACAGGATCGGTTTCCGCCACGTGACCGGTCCCTCCCACGGCCCGCCGAGCGCGGCCCACACCGGCAGATGGAGGAGTCCACTGGCAACCATCACGATCCCAAGCGCCGCCAGAGGCCATGCGCGGCGGTCATGCCACCACGAGACCTCGGCGGAACCGTCGGCAAGGAGATGCATGTGCTGGAAGTCACCGCGGGAATCGGCCACACTCGGGCCATGAACACGCGACCATTCGGACGGACGGGCTGGCGGGTTTCCGAGATCGGCTTCGGCGCCTGGGGCATCGGCGGCGGCCAGTGGGGGGGCGCCGACGACGAGGAGTCGATGGCCACCCTCCACGCGGCTCTCGACGCCGGGATCACCTTCTTCGACACGGCCGACGTCTACGGCGACGGCCGCTCCGAGCGGCTCATCGCCCGACTTCGGCGGGAACGCACCGAACCATTCTATGTCGCCACGAAGGCCGGGCGGAGGCTCAACCCGCACGTCGCCGACGGCTATAGCGCGGCGAACCTCCGCGCCTTCGTCGATCGCAGCCTCACGAACCTCGCCGTGGAGCGGCTCGACCTTCTCCAGCTCCACTGCCCGCCCACGGAGGTCTACTACCGGCCGGAGGTCTTTGCGGCGCTCGACGACCTCGTAACGGCGGGCAAGGTCGCGTTCTACGGCGTGAGCGTCGAGCGGGTGGAGGAGGCCCTCAAGGCGATCGAATACCCGCACGTGCAGTCGGTGCAGCTCATCTTCAACGCCTTCCGCCTGCGGCCCACGGAACTGTTCTTCGAGCAGGCCCGCAAGCGGAAGGTGGGCGTGATCGCGCGGGTGCCTCTGGCCAGCGGCATGCTCTCCGGGCGGTTCACGCGGATGACGGAGTTTCCCGCCGACGATCACCGCGCGTTCAATCGCGACGGCGCCGCGTTCGACCGCGGCGAGACGTTCTCCGGCGTCGACTACGACACCGGCCTCGCGGCGGTCGAGCGGCTCAAGGCCCTGGTGCCGCCCGGCGTTACGCTCGCGCAGTTCGCGCTCCGCTGGATCCTCGCCTTCGATGCCGTGTCGTGCGTGATCCCCGGCGCCCGACGGCCTTCGCAGGTGGCCGACAACGCCCGCGCCGCCGACGTGCCCGCCCCCGACCGTGCCACGATGGCGGCGGTGCAGGAGATCTACGACGACGCGATCCGGCCGCTCGTCCACCACCGCTGGTGAGTGCTCCCGTGGATCGCCCGGCCGACATCCTCCTCGTCGGCGCCGGAGCCGCCGGCCTGTTCGCGGCCACGTGGGCCGGCCGCACCGCCGCGGCCGCCGGCCACCCGCTCGCCGTCGTCGCCGTGGACGGCGCGCGAAAACTCGGCGCGAAGATCCTCGTGGCCGGTGGCGGCCGCTGCAACGTCACGCACGAGGTGGTGAGCGAGGCCGACTATGCGGGCAGCACGCCGCCCGCGATCCGCAAGGTGCTCCGCCGCTTCGGCGTGGCCGAGACGGTGCGGTTCTTCGCCGAAGCGGGTGTCGAACTCAAGCGCGAGGACACCGGGAAGCTCTTTCCGACGACCGACTCGGCGCGGACGGTGCTCGACGCGCTCGTGCGCGAGGCGTCGCGCGCAGGCGTGCGGCTCGTGCATCCCGCGCGGGTCGCGGCGCTTGCGCGCGACGAGCACGGCTTCGTGGCCACGACCGACACGGGGCCCGTGCGCGCCGCTCGGGTGATCCTCTGCACCGGCGGCCGATCGCTGCCGAAGTCGGGCTCGGACGGCGGCGGCCACGAACTCGCGCGATCGCTCGGCCACTCGCTCACAACACCGATCGTGCCGGCGCTCGTGCCGCTCGTCCTGCCCACCGACCACTGGATCACGTCGCTCTCGGGCCTCACACTGCCCACCGAGGTGTCGCTTCATGCTGCTGGCGGCCGGCGGCTCGTGGCCACGACGGGCAGCACGCTGTGCACCCATGTGGGCCTCTCGGGCCCGGCCGTCCTCGACATCAGCCGCCACTGGCTCGTCGCCCGCCACGCCGATCCCGGGGTCACGCTCGCGCTCAACTGGCTGCCGGAATCATCGGCCGAGGCAGTGGACCGCCTCCTCCTCGACGGCCAGCGCCGCGGAGCGCTCGCGACGCTCCGCGAGCGGCTGCCCGATCGACTCGCCCGGATCCTCTGTGAGATCGCGGGCGCTCCGTCCACAGGTGACGTGCCACGCGAGGCGCGGCGCCGGCTCGCGGCTGCGGTCACGGCGACACCACTTCCCGTCGTGGGCGACCGGGGCTTCACGGTGGCCGAGGCGACGGCCGGCGGCGTGCCGCTCACCGAGGTGCGGCTGGAGACGATGGAAAGCCGCGTCTGCCCCGGGCTCCATCTCGCCGGCGAGGTGCTCGACGTGGACGGCCGGATCGGCGGCTTCAACTTCCAATGGGCGTGGGCCAGCGGCTTCGTCGCCGGCCGCAGCGCCGCGCTCGCCGTGCTTCAGTCGGCGGCGACCGCGTCGACCGACAGGCCGACCGCGGATGGCACGGCAGCGGGCAGCGCGGGGTCTGCAACCACCTCGTAACGGAACGAGCCGCGCGTGAGGTCGAGCGACCGCACGGCCGGCCACACGGGGAGCAGGGCCGCCACGCTCGCGGCGACCGCGTCGTAGGGGATGTCGTGGAGCGATTCGCGGACCGGCCCCGCGCCAGCCGCCGCGCGGAGCCGCGCGCCGATCGTGGGCCGCACGGCCGCGGACCGCAGGGCGGTGGACCGCGTCCCCCACGGCGCCCAGCGGCGCGGGTCGGTCGGCCCGTAGAGCACGACGACGGGCATGCCGACGGACGCGGCCACATGCACGAGCCCGGTGTCGACGCCGATGCAGAGATCCAGGCATGCGGCCAGGGCCGCCACGTCCGCGAGCGGCACCGCCTCGGAGAGATCGTGCACGTGCGCATCGACCTCGCGATCGAGCGACTCGCGCAGGGTCTCGTGGTCGATCACGTCGGCGGGACCCCCGCAGAAGACGACCTCGCAGCCACGGTGGCGCACAAGCCACTCCACGAGCCGCCGCCAGTGGTCGGGATGCCAGTGCTTCTTGACGTCGGTCGATCGCGGCGCGAGAAGCACGCGTGGCCGACCCGCGGGCATCCGCTCGACGAGCGACCGCACGCGCCGCGCCGCGCCGGGGGCGATCCAGTGCTCGTTGCGGCCGTCGTCGATCGCGTGGCCCTCGGCCCGGAGCAGGTCGAGGTAGGTCTCGACCTGATGCCGACCGGGGCGGTGCCGGACGCGGCGCGTGAGCAGCGGGCTGCTCTCGCCCGAAAAGCCGATGCGGCGCGGGATGCCGGCGAGCGTGGCGAGCGCCGCCGCGGACAGCGACGGCTTGAGGAGGTAGGCCCGGGTGTACCGACGCGACCGCAGCCATGCCGCCTCGGCGGCGAGGGCCGAGATCGCGCCGGCGAGGCCGCGGCGGCGCTGCCGCGGAGGGCGGGTCCAGGCGAGGAGCTCGTCGACGTACGGGCACGTGGCGAGCACGGCCCTCGCGCCCCCCTCGGCGCACACGTCGATGACGGCGTCGGGATGCGCCCGCCGCAGGTTCCGCAGGAACGGCACGGCGAGGAGCGTGTCACCGATGTAGCGCGTGCAGACGACGAGGATCCGCTCGCGGCTCGTGGGGGCGTCGGCGTGACACGCGGGCCCGGACATGGCGGCGGCATTACCTCGCGAAGCCGACGAAGAAGCTGAACAGCTGCTTGCTGTCGTACGGGGCGTAGGCGACCGGGACGGCGAAGTCGAGCGCGATCGGTGCCGGGCCCATCGCCGGGAGCGTGATGCGGAGCCCCACGCCGGGCGCCACGCGCATGTTGTTGATGGCGACGTTCGACTCGACGGTGCCGACGTCGGTGAAGACCACGCCGCGGAGCGTGTCGTCGGCGGTGATCGGGAACATGTACTCGATCGTGTTGAGCCACTCGAACGGACCGCCGACGATCGCCAGCTGGCCGTTCGGGGCGGCCTGCCGCGGGCTCGCCCCGCGGAACACGAAGCCGCGGATCGTGTTGTAGCCACCGGCGAAGAAGTTGTCGTAGGCGGGCGTGTCGGGGCCCGAGTAGCCGAGCACCGACCCGAGCGAGAGCACGTGGCGGCCGGAGCCGTCGGGCCGCTCGTTCAAGAGGAAGTACTGCCGTCCTTCCATGATCGCGCGCGGGTAGACGTAGGTGCCGATGACCTGCTCGAACTCGACCGTCGCGAGGTGCCCCTGCGTGGGCAGGAAGGGGCTGTCGCGGGTGTCGTGGATGAGTCCCGCGCTGAAGCCGTAGACCGCGTTCGTGCCGAGCATGTCGACGACGTCGGGGGCGAGCACGCGGGGATTGAACACGTCGACGCTCTCACCGCGGAAGCCGGCGTTCACCGAGAGGTCGGGAGCGAACTGGAACTGGTAGCCGAGTCCCACGCGGCCGCCGGTTCGCGCCTCGGCCCAGTCGTAGAAGAACCGGGTGTAGTACGAGGCCGAAAGGGACAGGCCGATGCGGGTATCGAAGAGGTACGGCTCCTGGAACGTCGCCATGTACCGCTGCAGCTGAGTGCCCGGCGCCGCCTCGAGGCGGAACCGCTGGCCGGCGCCGCGGAAGGCGGTGCCGTTCCGGATGTCGTCCCAACTCCGCGGCAGCCGCAGGATGTCGAAGTTCTGCTCATCGACGACGATGTTGCCCACGAGGCCGGCGTTGGAGTTGACGCCGGCACCGATCATGAGCCGGCCGGTCTGCGTCTCCTCGGCATCGACGTCCACGACGACGTAGGGCTCGTTGCCCGCGAACGGCTGCAGCGGCTCGCCGAAGTCGGGGAGCACGCCTGGCTGTTGGAAGGCACCGGGCTGGTTGGGGTCCATCTGCGCGACCGGCGTCGCACCGAACGGCGCGCCGCCGCCCATCGCCGGCTGGAGGATCGGCTGCTGGCCGGCAGGACCGAAGCCCGGCGCGACCTGCTGCTGCGCCGTGTATGGCTGGGGATACGCCTGGGCCTGGGGGGCCACCATCCGCGAGTAATCGACGGCCGTCGGTGCGGTCGGCGCGAGCGGCGCTCCGCCCCAGGGGGAGGGCTGCGCGACGGGCTGTACCGCCGCCTGTGGCCACGCCGCCGGCTGCGACTGCTGCACGACCGGCACCTGGAAGGCACCCTGCGGCGCGGCAGCCTGCTGACCGACGAACGGCTGCGGCACGCCGGGCTGGCCGGCCACCGGATACGGCTGCGGGGCCGGGTACGGCTGCGGCGCGGGATAGACGGGGCTCTGCCCGCGCCACACCGGCTGCCGCACGACGCTCGCCGGAGGCGGAGCGGCCGCGGGCTGCTGCGGCGGCGGCGCGACCGCCGGCTGGGCGCTTCCCGCGGTCGCCTCATCGTTCCACTCGCCCTCGAGCACGAGGTCGATCACGCCCTCGGCCTCGTCGTCGGGGCTCTGGCCACGGAAGCCCGGAGGCCGCTGCGGTTCCGGTTCGCGGGCCACTCGCGTGTCCTCGGGCTCCGGCTTCGAAAACACGATCTTCGGTCCCTCGCCCTTGGCGGCGTCGGCGAGGAACAGGCTGCTCGACTTGAGCCGCCGCTCGTCGTCGCGGAGCTTGCGGATGTCCAGGATGTCGCCGGGCCGGAGCGAGAGGCGATTGAGGACGGTGCTGTGCCGCGTGTGCGGGTGATCGCCGCGGATGCGGATGTTGATCTTCCCGACGCGGTACCGCTGCCCCTCGGTCACGTTGTAGACGAGGTCGAGCTGCCCGGGCTCCTCGAGGAACCGCGGATCGGCGCGGATGTCGGCGAACACGAACCCGCGGCCGCCGTAGATGTCGCGGATCAGGTTCAGGTCGGCGTCCATCTTCGACTGGTTGAAGGGCTCGCCCCCCTTGAGCTTGATGTCACGCTCGAGGAACTCGGTCTTGAACTTCGTGTTGCCGATGAACGAGACGTTGCGGACGTTGTAGCGCGGCCCCTCGTTGATCACGAACGTGAGGTGCACCCAGTCGCGGCCCCCCTCGTGCACGACCTCGACCTCGCGGCCGATCTTCGCCTGAAAGAAGCCGAGGCTGCGATAGTAGGCCGTGAGCGCCTCCACGTCGTTCTCGACGACCTCGCGATCGACGTTGCCGCCGAAGATCCAGAGCACGCCCGGCTTCGACTTGATCTGCGTGAGCAGCCGCGCGTCGCTGGCGATCGAGTTGCCCACGAACGACGTCCAGAGCGCCTTGCGGTTGCGACCCTCGTCGATGAGGAACACCGCCCCCTTGTCGCCCGGCTTGTCGCCCTCCACGGTCGTCACCCGGGCGGCCTCGTAGCCCTTCTCGTGGTAGTACGACTCGATCCGTCGGCGCGCCTCCTCGACCACGTAGGGGTCCATCGCGTCGCCGACATCGATCTCGGCCTTCTTGCGGATCGTGCGGGTGGTCACCCGCTGGTTGCCGACGTACTTCACGTAGCGAAGCATCGGACGCTCGACCACCTGAAACACCACGACGATGCCCTCGGCGACGCGCACATACTTCGGGTGCACGTCGACGAACTTCCGCGAACGGTGCAGCGTGCGCACGTCCTCCTCGATCGACTGGGCGTCGAAGATCTGGCCGGCCCGCGTCACGAGCTTCGGGAGCCGCGAGACGTCGGTGGCGTGGTTGCCCTCGATCCGCACCTCGACGATCACGTCGGCGGCGTTCGTGGCGGCGGCCGCCGGGGCCGCGGCGGCGGCGGTCACCGGAGGGAGGGGCAGGGGCTCCGCCGCCTGCTGGGCGGACGCGGACGCGGCCAGCCACGCCGCGGCCGCGAGGGCCAGGAGCGGCAGGCGGGGATCGATGATGACGCGGCTGAACATCGACGGTGCGGTGCCCGGGAGGTGACCGGCGGAAGCCGCGGAGAAATAGCGGAGGCCCGGCGGCCACCACAAGCCGAAATCGCGTCCGAATCACCGTCCGTCCGCTCGGCGGCCGACGATGCCGGCGAGTGGGACCAGCGGGGTAAACCGCCCAGTTTCGCGGCTGCTTGCCCAAAGGCCGATCCTTGACTCCGCCGTGTGGGCGGTTGTAGTGTGCTGCGGCTGCCCAGTCGCCCGGCCGTTCGCAGGCGCTATCGGCACTCTCGGTCTCCGGCTGCTCGAGGCCGCCGGCTCCACCATGCCGCCGATGGTCATCGATCTGCGCCGGACCGAGGATGCACGCGACGTCGTGCACCGCGCCGTGCAGCATCTGGCAGAAGGCCGCTGCGTCGCGTTTCCCACGGAAACCGACTACGTCGTCGCCGCCAGCGGCCGGTGTGCCGCAGCCGCCGAACGTCTCCTGGGTTTCATGGCGACCGCGGACGGCTCGTTTCCACTGACCCTGGCCCTGAAGAGTGCCGACGAGGCGTTGGACTGGGCGCCGCGCATCACTGCCGTGGGCCGACGCATCGCCCGACGGTGCTGGCCGGGGCCCGTCGCGATGATCGTGCCCGACGACCACGACGAGAGCCTGGTGCACAGGCTTCCGGAGGCGTCCCGCCGCGGGATCGTGGCGGACGGCAGGATCCGGCTCCGCATCCCGGGGCACCCCATGCTCGCTGACTGCATGCGGATGCTTCCCGGTCCGGTGCTGCTCGCCGAACCTCGGACGGCGTCGGGCGGCCCGGCCCTGACGGCCTCCGACGTGATCGCCGCCGCCGGCGACGCGCTGGCCCTCGTGATCGACGACGGCCGCGCACGCTACGCCCAGCCCCCTTCCACGATCGAGCTCGTCGACGACACGTTCCGGGTCGTGCATCCAGGCGTGGTGCCCGAGGAGACGCTGCGGCGGCTGGCGAGCCTGATGGTGCTCTTCGTCTGCACCGGCAACACGTGCCGTAGCCCGATGGCGGAGACGCTGTTCCGCAGCCTGGCCGCCGAGCGGCTCGGCTGCCGTGTCGACGAGATCGAACGGCATGGCGTGGTGGTGGCAAGCGCCGGATTGGCGGCCTGGGGCGGAGGGCCCGCCAGCGCCGGCGCCATCGAGGCGATGCACGAGATGGGCATGGACCTCACGGGGCACGAGAGCCAGCCGCTCACGGAGGCGCTCGTCTCCCAGGCCGACGTCATCCTCACGATGACGGCGGCCCACCGAGCGGCGATTCTCTCGCAGTTCCCCGAGGCGGGCGGCCGCGTTTCGATCCTCTCCCCCGACCGCCGCGACGTTCTCGACCCCGTGGGCGGGACGCTGGAGACCTACCGGAAGTGCGCCCGCCAGATCCACGGGCATTTGGCGTCGAGAATGGATACACTCGGAATCGAGCGGCGGCCGGAGTGAGGCGACCGCGGTCGGGCACGGGCGAGAGGGAGTGTCGGTTTCCATGCGGATTGCAATTGGCAGCGACCATCGGGGCGTGGCGGCGCGGCGGCGGTTGGCGGGCCTGCTCGAGCGGTTGGGCAACGCGGTCGTCGACTGCGGCTCCGACGGCGAGCAGGCGGTGGACTACCCCGACATCGCGGCCGACGTGTCGCGGCGCGTGAGCGATGGCCGCGTCGATCGCGGGATTCTCCTCTGCTGCACGGGGGTGGGCATGGCGATCGCCGCCAACAAGCTCCCCGGCGTGCGGGCGGCGACCTGCCACGACGAGGTGACGGCCGAAATGAGCCGCCGCCACAACGACCTGAACGTCCTCTGCCTGTCGGCCGAACTGATCGGGCCCGAGGTTCAGGACAAGATCATCCGCACCTGGCTCTCGACGCCCTTCGAAGGTGGCCGCCACGCCCGGCGGGTCGCCAAGATCTCGGCGCTCGAACCGCACTGCCCGGGCGACGAGCCCGCGCCGGCCCGCGCCGACGGCTGACGACCGGGCAGTCCCCGGGGCCACGGCAAACGGGGCCGCGACGGGGGGTGGCGGGAACTCGTCGAGTTTTGACGGTCGTGCGGCCGCGAGGCCGGCGCACGATCGAAAAAACGTCGCGATCTTCGTTGAAGCGGCAGGGGGCGTTGGTATCGTCGAAGGCAACCCCGAGGAAACCACCCGGCATGCCTCTCGCGCACCATCCCGATCCCGAAGAGATCGAATGCCTGATCCGCAACGGCGAACTGCGGACGGCGATCGAGCCCTACCTCGACGAGTCGGTCTGGGAGATCGACTTCCGTAGTCTTCCGACCGCGGTCGAGAACCGGTTCCTCGAGTCGATGCTCGCCTGGGAACTGGCCCCACTCGAGCCGCTGGCTCGGTGGTTCGAGCCGCAGCTCTCCCTCCAGCCGGCCTGCACGCTCGACGACGATCGGCTCCATGCACGGCTCTGGGAGACCATCGACGCGCTCTACGAGAAGCGGATCGTGCTCGACTTCACCGATCACCTCTCCGATCGCGAGCTCTACGCGCTCATCCGTCGCGACATCCTTCCCGCGAAGATCAAGCGGGTCGATCTGCCCGACAACTACGTGCATTGGGACTGCAGCGCCACGGCCGACGGCGACGCCGCGGTGTGGCTGACCTTCTACGCAAGCGACGACGAGCGCGAGGAATGGCGGCTCGAGGAGGGGCGCGAGCCGCCTCCCAAGCGAGTGCCGCCGTTCCCGCGGGCCCTGCCGGTGGCACCGTAGGGCTCGGTCCGCGGCCGCCCGGGGAAAAGTTCGCCGCCCCCTGACCGTGCCACTGGTTTCCGGCATCGCGTCACCCGGCCTATGCTTCTCCCCAGGCTGTCGCCACCTGCGACGGCGTCACGACCACAAGGGGAACCCCATGCGCTTCGCCGTCCGTTCGCTGTGCGTCGGCCTTCTGGCCGCATCCGTCTGTCTGCCTCGCGCGGCCGTCGCCGCCGACGCCGCGGCCATCCGCGCGGCACTCACGAAGGGGGCCACGTTCCTGGTCGAGAAGGAGCAGGCGGCCGACGGCAGTTTCTCGGCCGACGTCGGCCCGGCGGTCACGGCGCTGGCGGTGACGGCGCTCGTCCGCGCCGGCACGCCAGTCGATGCCCCGCCGGTGAAGAAGGGGCTCGCCTACCTGCTCTCGTTCCGGCAGCCCGACGGCGGAATCTATGCACCGGGCTCGCCCGTGGCCAACTACGAGACCTCGATCGGGCTTTTGGCGCTCGCCGCCTGCAACACCGACGGCTCGCTCGACGAAGCCATCAAGGGCGCCGCCGCCTACGTGAAGAAACTCCAGTGGGACGACGACGAGGGGAAGGGCAAGGACGATCCGGCCTACGGCGGCGCGGGCTACGGGAAGAAGTCGCGACCCGACCTCTCCAACACCCAGTTCATGATCGACGCCCTGAAGGCCGTGGGCACGAGCGAGAACGATCCCGCGATCCAGAAGGCGCTCGCGTTCGTGTCGCGGACCCAGAACCTTCCCGGCCCCCACAATCCACTGCCCTTTCCCGAGAAGAACCCCGACGGCGGCTTCTACTACACGCCCGCCGCCGGCGGCGAGAGCCAGGCCGGCACGACCTCCGACGGGGGCCTGCGGAGCTACGGCTCGATGACCTACGCCGGCCTCAAGAGCATGATCTACGCCGGTGTGAAGAAGGACGACCCGCGCGTCGTCGCCGCCCTGGCCTGGCTGAAGAAGCACTATTCGTTCGAGGAGAACCCCGGCATGGGCGATGCCGGCCTCTACTACTACTTCCACACCGCAGCCAAGTCGCTGGACGCGTTCGGCGAGGAGTCGTTCGCCGACGAGGCGGGCCGCGCGCACACGTGGCGCGACGAACTCTCGACGGCGATCATCTCGCGGCAGCGCGAGGACGGTTCGTGGAAGAACAAGAACGAGCGCTGGATGGAGGGCGAGACCGATCTCGCCACCACCTACGCACTGCTCGCGCTGTCGTACTGCCTGCCGACGAAGTGACGACTCGCACGCCCCCGGCTCAGGCGGCCTTGGCGGCCGCCGCGTAGAGGTAGGGGTTCAGCGTCGGGTCGTTGTACATCTTCATCTGCCGGAACACGCGCAGCGGCCGCTCGCCAGCAAAGATCTCGGTCAGCAGCCGGTCGGTCGCCTCCACGAGGTGCCCGCGCTGGAGGTCCAGGATCGCCAGCCGGTCGGCCGCCTTGGCGCGGTGTTCGGCCGTCGCGTCGGCCCGGTCGGCCTGCTCGCGCATGTGGTAGCGGCGGAGTTCGAGGATCGAGAGCCGATCGAGGGCCGCGCCGGGGGTCTCGGTGGCGGCCGGGGCCGCCGGGGCCGCCACGATCCCGCGCGCCGCGAGTTCCGCGATCAGCCAGTCGTCCACCTTCTCGATCGAGTCGTTGCGGAGCTGGTTGTAGCGGTCGATCGCCCGCTTCACCTGCGCGATGCGGCCGTCGGTCACGCTCGGTGAGCGGGCGATGTCCTCCTCGTGCCAGAGCAGGAAGTTGTAGCGGTGCAGGTCGCAGACTCTCGCCCGCAGACCTTCCTCCGAATGCTCGGGCTCGAAGCGGTGCCAGTGATCGACAAGGTGCGCAAGCAGCGTGCCGATCGCGGCGACGTCGAACGGGGAATGGACGGCGGTGGTCATCACGCAGGACTCCTCGGAAGCGATGGAGGGAATAAGGGGGCGGCGGCCGCTCACGCGGCCCGGAGCACGAGACAGAGGTTCGAGCCGCCGAAACCGAACGAGTTGCTGGCCGCGACGCGGACCCGATGCGGCCGGGCGACGTGGGGCACGTGGTCGAGCCGGCACTGCTCGTCGGGACGGTCGAGGTTGACGGTGGGGGGCACGGCCTGCCGTTCGATCGCGACGAGGCACGCGACCGCCTCGAACGCGGCGGCGCCGCTGATCATGTGGCCCGACATCCCCTTCGTGGAACTCACGGGGATGCCGTCGGTCGCGTCGCCGAGCGCCAGGCGGATCGCTCCCGCCTCGGCCACGTCGCCGACCGGCGTGCCTGCGGCGTGGGCGTTCACGTAGTCGACCTCGCACGGCGCGACGCCCGCGTCGTCGATCGCCGTGCTGATGGCCCGTGCGGCCTGCACGGGATCGGTGCTCGGGATCACCATGTGCACGCCGTCGCTCGACATGCCGACGCCGGCCAGCTCCGCACGGATGCGGGCGCCACGGCGGGCGGCATCGGACCGCTTCTCGAGCACGAAGAACGCGCCCCCCTCGGCCATCACGAAGCCGTCGCGATCGGCATCGAAGGGCCGCGAGGCGCGGGCCGGATCGTCACCGCGTCGGGAGAGCGCCCGCAGGTTGTAGAACGCGGCGATGGCCGTGGGGCTCAGGATGTCACAGCCGCCGACCACGCAGGCGTCCACCCAGCCCGAGTCGATCCACGAGCGACCCAGCGCCATCGCGTAGCCGCTCGACGCACACGCCGCGGCCACGGTGATCGCCGGCCCGCCCAGGCCGAGCCGCACGGCGAGGCGGTGCACGAGCGTGCGGTCGCGGCGCGTGCCGAACGCGAGATCACCACCGTCGAGGAAATCGAGCTCCCACGTCTTGAGGTGCTCCGCACCGAGGCCGAGCACCAGGCCGATCCGCAGGCCGCCGGCACGCGGCAGTCCGGCATCCGCGAGGGCCGACGCCGCCGGCGACAGGCAGAGCCGCTCGAGGCGGCCGAGGGCCGCGAAGGCGTCCACGTCGAGGCCGCAGGAGTCGGCAGGGGGCGTTGGAATCGCGGTCACCGGCGCGGCGAACTGCACGGCCTCGCGGGCATACCGACCGGGCTCGATCGAACGCACGCCCGAGCGGCCGGCGAGGAGGTTGTCGGCGATCTCGTCGAAGCCGCTGCCAAGCGGCGTGACGGCGCCCACGCCGGTGATCACGACGGGCTCCGCACGCTCACGTCGGGAGATCGTCATGCCGAGGCTCTCAGGAACGGGATGTTCGCCGCCCGGGCGGCAGGCACAAGCGTCAGCGTGCCGCCCCACGGACATTCCGCGCACCAGGGCTCCGCCTCGCCGGCGGATGCCATCGAGGTGATCGCCCGCGCCAGCGTTGCGAGGTCGATGGTGGACGCATGATCGACCGCAGGCGCCGCCGGATCGAGGACGAGCATGGGTCGCGCGCCCGCAACGGCGGCCGGCACGAGCGCGATCGCGAGCGACCGGCACACCGGGTCCCCCGTCGGCCCGCCATCCGCGTCGAGCGAGGGTTCCGTCTGCCAGTCGGTGGCGATGAGCCAGGCCGCGTCACAGCCGGAGCCGGCCGCGAGCAGCGTGGCGGCGGCGATCAGGCCCTCGGCGAGTGCGTCAGGACCGCCTCCCACGCCAAGGTGCGGGCCGTGCCATCCGAAGGCGACGCTCACCGCACCGGCCACCGAATGCAGCGAGGCCTGCGGGACGAGGTGCGGCGACACGGTGACGGCACCGCCGACGGCGAGCTGCGCGAGCGAGCGCGCCGCGAGAACCCGGCCCGACTGGCAGGGGGCCGCGACGATCGCCACGCGATCGTTGGCCGAGACGGCTGCACCGGCGGCGATCGCCTCGAGCACGGACCGCATCGCCACCACGGTGTGCTCGTCCGCATGGCGCAGGAACCTCGCCGGCAGCGCGGGCGCACCCGACGGCGATGGCGCGTCGCGCAGGGTGGCGAGCGTCGAAGCGGCCGTCTCCACGTAGGCGTGGCCCATGATGGCAGCCGCGATGGCGGCCGGGCGGGGCGATTCGAGGATACAGGTCATGGGCTGGCCCCGCTCGTCCCGATGGCTCCCGGGAGGTCGGGCTCCGACGTTCCGTTCGAGTCAGGCCGCCTTGCTGTCGGCCTTCGCCGCGAGCTTCCGCTCGAGCACGTCGAGCATGTCTCCCACGGTCGCGATCCCCTCGAGCAACTCCGTCTCGATCTGGATCCCGAAGCGGCTCTCGATGTGGAGAACGAGCCCCGCCATGTCGAGCGAGTCGAGGTTGAGACCTTCTCGGAGGGACGTCGATTCCTGGAGCCCCGGATAGGTCTCCCCGGTCTCCTTCTCGAGGAGTTCATGGACGACGGTCGCGAGTTCCTGACGGTTCATGCTGGGGGTCTCCGGACAGACTGGGCGGATGGGAGGGGCGGGACGGTAGCAGCGGACACCCGTCGGGCGAAGGGCAAAAACCCGTGTATTCTTGGGGGTCTTCGTCCCGTTTCCGTCCCGTCCGCGTCGTCCCGGAGTCGCTGATGACTGTGTCAGGCACCATCGGCTGGCCCGCGCGCGTGTTTGCGACGGCGACCATCGTCTACGCCTGCATCCTCGTGTTCATGACGCACTACCCGAAGCCGGGGGAGTTCGAGAGGTTCCTCGGTGCCACGCCCGACAAGACGCTCCACTTCCTCGCCTACGGCGTTCTCGCCATGCTTTCCGCCGGCACACTGGCCACGGCTGGGCGATGGGTGCCGCCTGCCGTCGGCCGGCTTGCGGCCGCCCTGGCGGCCCTCGGCGTGGTGGACGAGGCCACGCAGCCCCTCTTCTCGCGGGCCGCCGACCCGCTCGATTGGGTGTACGACTGCGTCGGGATCGCGGCGGGGCTCGCCGTGGTGGCGGCGTGCATGTTCGCCGTAGCGGCCGCCCGACGGCCCGTCGCGCCGCGTCAGTAGTTGGGAGTCGGTGCCCGGTAGTCGTCGATCCGCACCGACCGGAACCATTCGATCGTCCGCGCGAGACCCTCGCGGAGCGGCACCGTCGGCTCCCATCCCAGCCGAGTCCGCGCGAGCGTGATGTCGGGCCGCCGCCGTTCGGGGTCGTCCACCGGGAGCGGCTTCTCGACGAGCAGCGACGTCGAGCCTGTCAGCTCGATCGTCAGTTCCGCGAGTTGGCGGATCGTGAACTCGCCGGGGTTGCCGATGTTCACGGGGCCCACGAGGGCGTCGGGGGCGTTCATCATCCGCACCATCCCCTCGACGAGGTCGTCGCGGTAGCAGAAGCTGCGGGTCTGGGCACCCGACCCGAAGATCGTGATCGGTTCGCCGGCGAGGGCCTGCCGGATGAAGTTCGAGACGACGCGGCCGTCGAAGGGATGCATCCGGGGGCCGTACGTGTTGAAGATCCGCACGATCCGCACGTTGACGCCGTTGGCGCGGTGATAGTCCATGAACAGCGTCTCGGCCGCCCGCTTGCCCTCGTCGTAGCAGGCCCGGGGGCCGATCGGGTTCACCGCGCCGCGGTAGCTCTCCGGCTGCGGATGCACCTCGGGATCGCCGTACACCTCGCTCGTCGAGGCCTGGAGCACCTTCGCCCGGCATCGCTTCGCCATGCCGAGCACGTTGATCGCCCCCATCACGCTCGTCTTCATCGTCTTGATGGGGTTGTATTGGTAGTGGCCGGGCGCCGCGGGGCAGGCGAGGTTGTAGATCTCGTCCACCTCGAGCCAGAGCGGGTGGATGATGTCGTGCCGCACGAGCTCGAAGTTGCCGCAGCCGAGAAGGTGCGAGACGTTCGACTTTTGGCTCGTGAAGAAGTTGTCGACGCAGACCACGTCGTGCCCGTCGGCGACGAGCCGCTCGCAGAGGTGGCTGCCGAGGAAGCCGGCACCGCCGGTGACGAGGATGCGTCGGAGGGAGGACATGATGCGGCACCGTGGGTGGATGAGGCCGCCGCTTCCGGCGGCGGAGAGAGGATGGTAGTGTATCGTCGCGCGTGACCGTCTCCTCACGGGGATCGGTCTGGCGCCCCCGGGGAGTTCCTCCATGTCCGATCGCATCAATCGCCGTGCCGTCCTGCGTACGGCCGCGGCCGCCGGGGCCGTCGCCGTGACGTCCCGCGCCCCGCTCGCCCGTTCCGCCGAAGGAGTTCAGTCGATGCCGCTCAAGGGAAAGATCAACCACTCGATCGTCTTCTGGTGCTTCAACGTCGCCGGCGACAAGTGGGACATGGATCGCACCTGCCAGGTCGCCAACCAGCTCGGCGTGAAGTCGATCGAGCTCACCGGCCCGGAGGAGTGGCCCACGATGAAGAAGCACGGCATCACGAGCGCCATCGCCATGAACGGCATGCCCGGCGCCCCGTTCATGAAGGGCTTCAACAACCCCGCCTACCATGACCAGGTGATCGCCTCGACGACGAAGATGATCGACGCCTGCGCCGATGCGGGCGTGCCGGCCGTGATCGCCTTCACGGGCTACAAGTGGCGCGACGCCGAGGATCCGAAGAGCGGCGAGATCTCGCTCGAGGAAGGGGCCGACAACTGTGTGAAGGGCCTCAAGCAGATCGCCGGCCATGCGGAGAAGAAGAAGGTCAAGCTCTGCCTCGAGCACCTCAACACCCGCGACTCGACGCACCCCATGAAGGGGCACCCGGGCTATCAGGGCGACGACATCGACTACGTCGCGAACATCGTCCGCCGCGTCGGCTCCGACCACGTGAAGCTGCTGTTCGACCTGTATCACGTGCAGATCATGAACGGCGACCTGATCCGCCGCATCGACGAGTGCAAGGACGTGATCGGCCACATCCACACGGCCGGCAACCCGGGCCGCGGTGAGCTCGACGACGACCAGGAGATCAACTTCCCGGCCGTCATGAAGAAGCTCGTCGAGGTCGGCTACAAGGGCTACGTCGGTCACGAGTTCATCCCCACCCGCGATCCGCTCGCCGGGCTCAAGCAGGCGGTCGAACTCTGCGACGTGTGACGCTCCGTCGCTTGCGGCGGCCTCTCTCGGGATCGCGGTCGGCGTTGTCGGTACGCTTCGGGGCCGCCCGTGGCATGTCGCCGGACACTCGCTGCGGGCTCCGCCCTGCGCTCGCTCCGCGCTGGCACGCTCCGCCATCCTGGCTCCGCGTCCCAGCGAAGGCCGGCTCCCATGCCACGGCCGACCCCTCGCTGTGCGGAGCGGCTGGCCGGGGCGATCGTCAGGGGCGGGCGAGGATGAGCCTGATGTCGGCCACGTTCGTGCCGGTGGGGCCCGTGCACACGAGTCCGCCTGACGCGGTCAGGAGGGGATAAGCGTCGCAGCGGGCGAGGGCCGTGGTGAGCGCGGTGCCTTCCACGTGGGCGGCGACCGCGTGATCGATCACACCCCCCGCCGCATCGGTCGGCCCGTCCTCGCCGTCGGTGCCGATGCTCGCCACGAGCAGGCCGCGGGGCCATGCCCTCGTTCGCGCCCGCACCTCCGCGAGCGACGCGAGCGCCGTCTGCTGATTGCGGCCGCCACGTCCGTGGTCCGCGGGCACGTGCACGATCGCCTCGCCGCCGGCGAGCACCGCGCGGGGCCGGCCGTCGCGACCTGCTTCAGCGAGGCGCTCGAGACCACGGATCGCGAGTCGGCGTCCTACCGCCTCGGCCGGCTCGGCGTCGGTGGCCGCGTCGATCGCCACCTCGTAGCCGAGCCGCCAGGCCGCTGAGGCGGCCGCCTCGACGGCCGTCGTGTTGTCGCCCACGAGGAGGTGCTCCACACGACAGCCCCGCGGCGTGGTCCACGCGCCCGCGATCATGCCGTCCGCATGGCACGGTCCCGAGGCGATCACCGCCAGGTCACTCCCGATCACGTCGGAGAGCACGAGCGCGAGCAGCCGACCGGCGCGAGCGGCCCGGGCGAGTCCGCCCCCTTTCACGAGGCTCAACTGGCGACGGGCGGCGTTGAGCGTGGCGATGTCGGCGCCTGCCTCCGACAGGCTGCGCGTGCGGGCGATTTTCTCCTCGAGCGACACCCCCTCCCGCGGCGCGGCGATCAGGGCCGATCCGCCGCCGCTGATGGCGGCGACCACGAGATCGCGCGGCCCGAGGCTCTCCACCAGCGCGAGCATCTCGTGCGTGGCCTGCACGACGGCCGGCGTGGGAAGGTTCACGCCTGCCGGTCGCGTCTCGCGGATCTCGATCCGCCCGAGCACGCGGCCGCACCCCTCGGGCACGCTCACGAGGCCGCGGACGTCATGCCGCGCGAGCGTGTCCGATCCGAGCGCGGCCTCGATGCCCGCCGCCAGTCCGGCCGCCGCCTTTCCTCCGCCCACCACCACGACACGCTCCGCCGCGGCCACCGCGTCGCGAAGGGAGACGGCGTGGGCGGCCACGAGCCCTTCCGGCGCCACGGCACGGATCGCCGCCGACCAGATCGTCTCCGCATCGCACCGCAGGCCGTCCATCACCCCCCCGGCGCCGACGGAAAGTTCTTGGGATCGAAGCGTGAGAGATCGATGCCGCCGCGCGACTCCTCCTCGAGGAGCTTGACCCGCATCTCCAGCCGCTCAAGCCGACGGGCCAGGAGCGCCGGCGATTCCGCGGACGGCGCGACGGGATTGACCCGCGGCACGGCCGGATAGCCGAGCTGCCGCTGGAGCGCGGCGAAGAAGAACAGCGGATCCTTGCCGCGGTTGGCCCGGGCGATCCGTCCCTCCTTGTCGCCGAACAGGATCGCGCGATCAGGCTCCGGCCCCCGCCTCCCCGCCAACATGGCGTCACGCTTCTCGACCCGCCAGAACTCGGGGCTTCTCACGTACACGAGATCGGCGAGGTCCACGAGACCGACCTGCCGCGACACGGTGGCGATCCACGCCTTCCAGTCGGCGTCGAAGATGTCGTCGGCGGCGACGGCGTCGAGGCCCCGCGCGTAGTCGAGGCGGTTGCGGGAGAGGCACTCGAAGCGGTAGAGGAAGAGCCCCTGCGGTGTGGCTCCCTCGGCGCGGTAGGTCGCCTCGCGCTCGAGCATCGCCAGCGCCGTGCGCAGGTCGAACCGCCCGCCTTCTTCCTCCGCGGTGGCCACGACGAACGTCTGGAAGGCGGTGAAGTAGTGCGCGAGCCGCGCCATGGCGGTCGAGAGCGTGCCGACGAGCTTGAGCTCGCCCGCGAGGTACTCAAGCGCCATCGGCAGCTTCGACGTGGCGAGCACCTCCTGACCGATCGCGGCGAGCGCCTCCTGCGCGGCGATGCCCGCCGTGATGCGCTCGGCGAACGACCGGAACAGGTAGGCCTGTTCGATGTATTCCTCGCGGTCGAGCATGCGGCCTCCGACGTCCCCAAAAACGGGACCGCATCCAGCCCCCAAGAGCCAGGATGCGCGTGCATCCTATAATGACGGCGGTTCTGTCACAGCCCGTGTCCACTCGCCCCCACGATGCCCATCCGATTCTCGTCCATCGAGGCCGCCGTCACCGCCATCACGCGGGGTGATGTGGTCATCGTCGTCGACGCCGAGGATCGCGAGAACGAGGGGGACTTCGTGTGCGCGGCCGAGAAGGCCACGACCGGCGTCGTGAACTTCATGATCAAGGAGGGCCGGGGGCAGGTCTGCATGCCGATCCTGCCCGACGTCGCCAGGCGGCTCGACCTGCCGATGATGGTGGCGGCCAACTCCACGCCGCTCGGCACCGCCTTCACGGTGCCGGTCGATCACCGCACGGCCCGCACCGGCATCACGGCCGGCGAGCGTGCGACCGCCATCGCGGCCATCCTCGATCCGGCGAGCGTGCCCGCCGACTTCGTCCGCCCCGGTCACCTGTTCCCACTCGTCGCCAAGGAGGGGGGCGTGCTGCGCCGGGCCGGCCACACCGAGGCCGCCGTCGATCTCGCGCGGCTGGCGGGGCTCGCGCCGGCCGGTGTGCTCTGCGAGATCCTCGACGAACACGGCAACCGCGCCGACCGAGAGGCGCTGTTCGCGCTCGCGGAGGCCCATGGCCTCGAGATCATCTCGATCGAGCAGCTCATCCGCCATCGCCGCACCCGCGAGAAGCTCGTGGAGCGGATCGCGGAGGCCGATCTCCCCACGCGCTGGGGCCGGTTCCGCATCATCGCCTACGGCGTGAAGTTCGAGACCCAGCAGCCGATCGTGCTCGTGCTTGGCGATGTGGCCGCCGCCGCGGCGCCGCTCGTGCGACTGCACTCCTCCTGCTTCACCGGCGACCTCCTCGACAGCCTGCGCTGCGACTGCGGCGACCAGCTCCACCTCGCGCTCGACATGATCGGCCGCGAGGGCTGCGGCGTGCTCGTCTACCTCCCGCAGGAGGGCCGCGGCATCGGCCTCGCGGAGAAGATCCGCGCCTACCAGCTCCAGGACCAGGGTCTCGACACCGTCGAGGCCAACCTCGCCCTCGGCTACAAGGCCGACTCGCGTGACTACGGCGTGGGCATCCAGCTGCTCAAGGATCTCGGCCTCCGTCAGGTGAGGCTGCTCACCAACAACCCGAAGAAGACCGACGCCTTCATCTATGGCGGATTCGACCTCGAGGTCGTCGATCAGGTGCCGATCCTGCCGCCGGTGAACGAGTTCAACGAGCGCTACCTGGCCACGAAGCGGGAGAAGCTCGGCCATCGGTTTCCCGGGTGACGAGCGTCGGCGCACGTTGACCGTGCCGGTTTCGCCCCCGTAGCATTGGGGCTTTTCCGCGCCCGGAGGCCCGCATGCCAGCCACCCCCGTCCGTATGGTCGAGGGCCGTCCCGAGCGCCGCGCGGGCGTGTTCTGCGTGCTCATCGTCGCCGCCGCCGGCTGCGGCCGGAAGATCGCCGACCCGCCGCTGACCGCGGAGCCCGAGGCTCCGACCGCCGCCGCGGCCGAGGAGTCGGCCCGCCAGCAGGCCACCGCACCCGCGTTCGAGCCCCCGCCGCTCGACGTGCTCGACCGTGACGCCAAGTGGATCGACCGGCCCGTCAAGGACGCGGTCGCAGTGCTTCGCGAGCAGCAGGCGAAGGAACAGCCGCTCTGCTCCGTGGCCGACGCCCTCGCGCTCAGGAACGACTCCGCCGAGGCCAACGCCAAGATCCTCTCCGCGCTCGGCCGACTCCCGGAGCCGGGACAGGCCGACCTCGACGCCCGCATCGACCGGCACGTGGCCGGCGACCTCGGCAGCACGAACCCCATCCTCATCAGTTCGAGCGCCGAGTTCGACATCCTCGGCCTCACGGGCTTCGGTCTATTCTCGTATGACCGGACGCTCGAGCCGTTCGCCAGCGCCGACACCGTGACGAGCTGGCAGACGAGCGCCGACGGCCTGTTCGACAAGGTCGTGATGCGCGACGACCTGGTGTGGAGCGACGGCACGCCGATCACGGCGCATGACATCGCCTTCACCTACAAGGTCATCATGGACGCCCGCGTGCCGGTGCCGGCGGTCCGCAGCGGGACCGACCAGATGCGCGGCGTGCACGCCTACGACGACCGCACGGTGGTGTTCTTCCACAAGGAACCCCTGGCCACCAACGTCTGGAACATCAACTTCCCCGTGCTGCCGAAGCACGTCTACGAAGGCACCTGGGAGAAGGATCCGACGCTCAAGGACAGCCCCGAGCATGTGGCCCTCGAGGAGAAGCCGGTGTCCGGCGGACCCTACGAGATCGTCTCCCGCAAGCGCGGCCAGGAGATCGTGCTGCGACGCCGCGACACCTGGAGCACGGTCAACGGGAAGAAGGTGCGGGAGGAGCCGTTTCTGCGCGACATCCGCTTCCGGATCATCGAGGATCCCAACACAGCGCTGCTCGCGCTCAAGTCGGGTGAGATCGACGAGATGATCCTCCAGCCCGAGCAGTGGATGACGCAGACGACCGATGCCGAGTTCTACCGCCTCAACACCAAGGCGAACGCACCGGAGTGGGTGAGCTTCCATTTCGCCTGGAACATCGCCACGCCCTTCTTTGCCGACCGCCGCGTGCGCCGGGCGATGAGCTACGCCTTCGACCATGACCGGATGCTCGAGAAGATCTGTCTGGGGATGTATGAACCCTGCGCCGGCAACTACCCGCCCGACTCGTGGATGTCGGGTCCGAAGAAGCTCACGCCCTACAAGCAGGACCTCGACAAGGCCGAGGCGCTGCTCGACGAGGCCGGCTGGACGGACCACGACAACGACGGCATCCGCGACAAGGAGATCGGCGGCCGGCTCGTGCCCTTCGAGTTCACGGTGCTCGTCAATCAGCAGCCCTTCCGGATCGCGATCTGCACGCTCCTCAAGGAGAACCTCGAACAGATCGGCATCGTGGCCAACGTGCGGCCCGTGGAGGTGACCACGCTCCAGGACATGCTCCAGAAGAAGAACTTCCAGGCCTGCATCTCGGGCTGGGGATCGGGCACCGATCCCGACAGTTCCGAGAACCTCTGGAAGACCGGCGAGATGCGGAACTACGTGGGCTACTCGAACCCGGAGGTCGATCGTCTGTTCGCGGAGGGTCGCCGCGAACTCGATCGTTCCCGCCGCGCCGAGAAGTACGCCCGCATCCAGGAACTGCTCTACGACGATCAGCCCTACACCTGGCTCTTCTGGCGGAACAGCTTCTACGGCTTCTCGAAGAGCCTGCGGGGCTACGTCTTCAGCCCGCGTGGTCCCTACCACTACTCGCCCGGCTCCGGGAGCCTGTGGAAGCCGCGGCAGGAGTGAGCGATGGCCACCTACCTCCTCCGGCGGCTGATCCTCGGGTCGCTGACGCTCGTCGCCATCACGGTGATCGTCTACGGCCTGGCCCGGAACATGCCGGGCAATCCGCTCACGGCGCAGATGGGCGAGGATCCCAGCCGCAAGATCACCGCCGCGGACTACGCGCGGATGCAGCGGGCCTACGGGCTCGACAAGTCGTGGCCGGAGGGCTATCTGCAGTGGGCGCAGAATCTCCTCCGGGGTGACCTCGGCCGCTCGATCACGCGGAAGCAGCCCGTGACCACGCTCATCGGCGAGCGGATCGGCCCCACGCTGCTCGTCTCGGGCACGGCGTTCCTCGTGATCTGGCTCGTCGCGGTGCCGCTGGGGCTCTACGCCTCGGCCCGCAGCGGCCGCGCCGACGAGCGGGCCGTAAGCCTCGTGCTCTATGCGCTCTATTCGTTCCCGACGTTCGTGGCGGCGCTGTTTCTTCAGATCGTGTTCGCCGTGTGGCTGCGGGGCACGGCGTGGGAGCTGCCGCTCTTCGGCATGTCGGATCTGCCGCCCGACGCCTCCTGGGGGGCACGCGTGCTCGACGTGGGTCGGCATCTCATTCTTCCGGTGACCTGTCAGACCTATGTGAGCCTGGCGTACGACAGCCGCTTCATCCGCGCGAACATGGAGGAGGCCGTGCGGCAGGATTACGTCCGCACCGCGCGGGCCAAGGGGGCGGGCCCGTGGCGCGTGCTCTTCCACCACGCCTTCCGCAACACGCTCATCCCGCTCGTCACGCTCCTGGGGCTCTCGCTTCCATCGCTGATCGGCGGCTCGATCATCATCGAACAGATCTTCACCTGGCCCGGCATGGGCCGGCTGTTCTTCGAGAGCATCCGCGAGCGCGACTATCCCACGATCATGGGCCTCACGCTCATGTTCAGCGTGCTCACGCTCCTCGGCCAGCTCCTCGCCGACCTGCTCTACTGCCTCGTCGACCCGAGGGTGAGCGTGGCGTGATGGAGCGATCCCACGGCTTCTGGGCGGATGCGTGGCGGCGATACCGGCGACGGCCGCTGGGCATGCTCGCGCTGGTGTTCGTCGGTTTCCTGGTGCTGGTGGCGGCGCTGGCACCCGCCATCGCGGGCACGAAGCCCGTGCTCTGCCGCTACAAGGGACGGATCTACGCCCCCTGTCTCGGCTACTTCGACCGCCGCCTCGAGCCGGCGATCTTCGCGAAGGACAAGTTCCGCGGCACCTATCCCAAGAACCTCGCCGAGAAGGATCCCCAGAGCTGGGCGATCTGGCCGCTGTTCTTCCAGGACCCCTATCGCAGCGTCCGTGCCGACGAGTGGCCGGGCCGTCCGGAGAACCCGGCGATGGACCAGGGCCGCCCCAGCCGCATGCACCTCTTCGGCACCGATCAGGCGGGCGTCGACGTGCTCGCGAAGATGGTGCACGGCACCACGGTGGCGCTGCTCGTGGGCTTCGTGTCGATGGGGATCGCCGGTTCGATCGGCATCGTCGTGGGCGCGCTCGGCGGCTACTTCGGCGGCTGGATCGACATGGTCACCAGCCGCGTCACCGAGATCGTGATGTGCGTGCCCACGCTCGTCCTCATCCTCGCGGTGCTCGCACTCATCGAGAAGCCGACGATCTGGCACACCATGGCGATCATCGGCCTCACGGGCTGGACCGGCATCGCCAGGCTCACCCGCGGCGAGTTCCTCCGGCTCAAGGCGAGCGAGTACGTGACCGCCGCGCGGGCGGCCGGCGCCGGGCCCTGGCGGATCATGCTGCGGCACATCCTTCCGAACGCGCTCGCGCCGATCCTCGTACCGATCACGTTCGGCATCGCCTCGGCGATCCTCACCGAGAGCGGCCTCTCCTTTCTCGGCTTCGGTCCGCCACCGCCGTCGGCCAGCTGGGGCTCGATCCTCAACGGCGCCCGCAGCAACCTCGGCATGTGGTGGCTCGTGTTCTTCCCCGGCACGGCGATTTTCCTCACCGTGCTCGCCTACAACCTCGTGGGCGAGGGGCTGCAGGAGGCCACCGATCCCCGGCTCCGCGAGGCCCGCAAGTGACCGCCACCGCAGCGCCGGACCGCGTCGCGCCGCTCCTGGAGATCCGCGACCTCGTGACGGCCTTCGACACGCCGGCAGGCCGCGTGCCCGCGGTGGACGGCGTGTCGCTGTCGATCGCGCGGGGCCGCACGCTCGGCCTCGTCGGCGAGAGCGGCTGCGGCAAGAGCGTGACGGCGATGTCGATCCTGCGGCTGGTGGCGGCCCCGGGCCGGATCGAGTCGGGCGCGATCCTCCTCGACGGCCCCGCGGGCGCCGTCGATCTGGTGTCGCTCGCCGAGCCCGAGCTGCGTCGCGTGCGCGGCGGCCGGATCGGGATGATCTTCCAGGAGCCGATGACGAGCCTGAACCCGGTGTTCACGGTGGGAGACCAGGTGGCCGAGGCGGTGCTCCTCCATCGCCGCTGCAGCCGCGCCGCCGCGCGGGAGCGGGCCCTCGAAATGCTCCAGCTCGTGCGGCTTGCCGATCCCGAGCGCCGGCTCGACGAGTATCCGCACCAGCTCTCGGGCGGCATGCGGCAGCGCGTGATGATCGCGATGGCGCTGGCGTGCGAGCCCGATCTCGTGATCGCCGACGAGCCCACGACCGCGCTCGACGTCACGATCCAGGCGCAGATCCTCGAACTCCTCGCCGACCTTCGCCGCCGGCTCGGCACCGCGATCCTCCTCATCACGCACGACCTCGGCGTGGTCGCGGAGACCTGCGACGAGGTGGCGGTGATGTACGCCGGCCGTATCGTCGAGCGGGCCCCCGCCGCGGAGCTCTTCCGCCGTCCGCTGCATCCCTACACGATCGGCCTGCTTGCCGCGCGGCCCAATCCCGATGCCGTGCACCACGACGCCGATGGCCGCGCCGTACGGCCGCCGCTCGTCACGATCCCGGGCATGGTGCCCCCACCACAACACTTCCCCGCGGGCTGCAGGTTCCATCCGCGGTGTCGCTACGCGCGCGGCGAGGCAACCGCCGCAGGGCCGGCGTGCTCGGCCGCGGTGCCGGACTTGCGCGAGGTCGAGCCCGGACACTTCGTCCGCTGCCATTACGCCGGCGACCTCGGGCCCCCGCATGCCGTGGAGGCGTTTCGGGCATGACGCCATCGTCGCCACCGCTCGTCGAGGTCTCCGACCTCGCCACGCACTTTCCCATCCGCCGCGGGCTCTTGCGCCGGCAGGTGGGCGCGGTGCGCGCGGTGGACGGCGTGAGCTTCTCGATCCCGCGCGGCCGCACGCTCGGGCTCGTCGGGGAGAGCGGCTGCGGGAAGACGACCGCCGGCCGCAGCATTCTCCGGCTCGTCGAGCCGACGGCCGGCCGCGTGACGATCGCCGGCCACGACGTGCGTGCCCTCGGCGCGGCCGATCTCCGCCGGCTCCGACGGCGGATGCAGATCGTCTTCCAGGATCCCTACGGGTCGTTGAACCCACGGATGACGGTGCGGCAGATCCTCGAGGAGGGCCTCGTCATCCATCGCATGGGCGACGCGGCTTCACGGCTCGAACGCATGACGACGGCCCTCGACCGCACCGGGATGGCCGCCGCGGCACTCGCCCGCTATCCCCACGAGTTCTCCGGCGGCCAGCGGCAGCGGATCGCCATCGCGCGGGCGCTCGTGCTCGAGCCCGAGTTTCTCGTCCTCGACGAGCCGATCTCCGCGCTCGACGTCTCGATCCAGGCGCAGGTCTTGAACCTGCTCGTGGAACTCCGCGACCGTCTCGGGCTCACGTATCTCTTCATCTCCCACGATCTCGCCGCCGTCGAGTACGTCGCCGACGAGGTGGCGGTGATGTACCTCGGACGGATCGTCGAGCGGGCTCCGGCCGAGGTGCTCCGCCGCGGGGCCCTCCATCCCTACACCCTCGCGCTCGTCTCCGCGGTGCCGAGCGTGGACGTCCATCGACGCCGCAACCGGATCGTGCTCCCCGGCGACGTGCCGAGCCCCGCGCGGCCGCCATCGGGCTGCCGGTTCCATCCGCGCTGCCCGCTGGCCGAGGCGGTCTGCCGCGAGGTCGATCCACCCGCCACACCGGCCGGGCCACAGGTGGTTCACTGTCACGTGGCCGCGCGGGAACTCGCCGCGGCCGGAGGCGACGCCCGCGTGGCGGCGGCCGCGATCGCCACCGCGCTGGCGGCGGGCGTGACCCACGCCGTACACTCCTGATGGTCGTGACGAATACTCTCGCCGTGGTGCACGGTCGGCATGCCCTCTTCAACCACCACTGTCGGCGCGATGATGCCGCTGCTCGCGGTCGCTGCGCTCGCGTCGGCCCTTGGCCTCCCCGCGTTCGCGCAGGGTGTTTCGGATATCGACCCGACCGGCGGGCTTCGGGCGAAGGGACTCGCACCCGGCCTGTCGAGCGGCCCCGCCGACACCTCCGTCGGAGGCGCCACGCGCGAGGAGCTCGTGCGCTCGTGGGACCTCGACGGGAATGGCATCATCGATGCGGCGGAGGAGACCATCGCCCGTGGTCGCATCCGTCGCGAGCGTCGTGACTTGGACCTCCAGCGGAGCATCGACCCGTTGACCGGACGGCTCCGGATCGAGGCTCCCGCCACGGGTGAGGCCGAACCGGCCGCCGATCGTGAGTCGGTGCCATCCCCGAACCCCCTGTCGACCGGAAGCGCGACAGCGCCGCCGTCGCCGCCCGCAGCCACGCCCCGGCCACGATCCGCCGCGCGACAGCCCGTGGATCGCGGCGACCGGGCGACCTCGATCACCGGCGGTGTCCGTGCCGGTGCTCCAGCAGCTCGTCAGGGCTATGGCTCGCTCGTGCCGCGCGGCGATCTCAATGCCGGTCGAAGCGTTCGGGAGCTGCCGCGCGGTGGGGCTCCCGGTGGATCGCGGGCGGCATCCGGTGGTGGACTCGTACCGTCGCTGCGGCGTCCGATGTCGCCGGGACGCGTCGCCGCGCCCCAACCGCCCACGCAGCAGCCCGCGAGGCCGCGGGTCACGGCCGAGGACATGGGCGGCTTCTGACCGACGGCCATGCCCCACGACCCCTCGCCGCCCGAGTTCCGCGCGGTCCCCCGCGTCGTGGAGAGCACAGGCGCGACCCGGCAGATCGCGGCCGCGATGCGGGCCACGGGCCTCGCGGATCCGGTGCTCGTGGTCGCGGCGGACGGCGACATCGCCTCGCTCGCTCCGGCTTGGGCGGATGCCTTCGCGGAGGCCGCGTGGACGCATCGCGTGTTTGGCTTCGGTGGCGGATCGAGTCCCCGTGAGATTGCCGCCATCGCGGCCGAAGCCGCATCCCTCGGGGCCACGGCGATCGTCGGCGTCGGCGACGCGATCGAGGCGGCGGCCGCCGCTGCGGCCGCCGGCGGATGCCGGTTCGTGGCGTGCCCCACCGGCGGCCCGATCCCACGGTGCTCGCCGGACCTCGTCGTCGTCGATACCGCCGCCGTGGAGAACGCCTCGCGCCCACGGATAGACTCCTGAGGGTCGTCTCGTCGGGGCCCGCGCACAGGGGAGTGACCGTGAACATCGTCCGTCGTCCATCCGTGATCGGGGCCTGCCCTTCGTTGTGGGCCTTCGCGCTCGTGCTGATCACAGCGGCCACGCTGGCTGACGAGACGCCGCTGCCGCCCGCCCCCAGCGAAGGCGAGCCTGGCGTGTTCGTGAGCGGCCTCGATGACACCTTCGAGAAAACCCGCGCCGCCGTCGCGGCGGCGAAGCGTGCGACCGGCCGCGACTATCGCGTGGTGGTCGTCGATTCGTCCGGCTCGGCGGGCTCCGCGGACGCGATGCTCAACCGCATCGTCGAAGCCTGGAGAAGCGCCCCGGCGGGGGAGCGCTCGGGATTCAACCCGGCGGCCGACGTGACCATCGTCGTCGATGTCGGCAATCGACAGATCGCGATGGACGTCCCCTGGGCGGTGCAGGCCAACGAGGGGCTCGACAAGAAGGTGCTCGAGGGCGACCTCATCCCACGCACGTTCGTGCCGCGGGCGCGCGACGGGCTCATCGACGATGGCATCGCCGACTTCATCAACGGTGCGGAGCGCTGGGTTCACGACCGCGAGGATGCCCGGGTGCGACGCGCCGAGGCGGATCGCGTCTTCCGTACGCGCACGCTGCCGCTCGGCCTGCTCGGACTCGGTGCCGCGGGACTCGCGGGCGGTCTTCTGGTGCAGTGGTCCCGTCACACCCGAACCATGCGCGACGCCCGCGCCAGACTGGCCGCCTTCAAGGAGGAGGTCGTGTCCCTTTCCGACCTCCTCGACGCCCAGCAGGAGCGGCACCGCATGCTCCCGCACGCCGACCCCGACTTCAAGACGCCGATGGAGGGCATGACGCGATCGACCTACGACGACGTGCAGGCGTCGATTCGCCGGTATCGCGAGCGCTGGCTGAAGCTCATGGAGGTGTGGGAGACGGCCCAGGAGAAGATCGACGCCGAATGGTTCCTCGGCACCGCGTCGGCCGGCGAGGCCATCTCCCTGCTCGAGTCCGCTGAATCGCGGCCGCCGCTGGCGGACGTGGCCGGCGCGTGCAAGGCTCCGCTCGACGCGCTCGAGGAATCGCATGAGAAGGCCCGTGCCTCCGTCGCCGCGATCGACGGCGAGATCGCCGTCACCACGGCTCGCCTCGAGGCACTCGCTCGCCGCGGCCGTTCCGCCGCCCCCTTCCAGGCGGCGCTCGCCGAGGTCACCCGTGGCCGACAGTTCGCGTCGGCCCACGTGGAGTCGGACCCCGTGGCCGCCCACGGCGGGCTGGAACAGGCTCGTTCCACGCTCGCCGCGACGGTCGGCCGCATCGAAGCCCTGGAAGCCGCCGACGACCGGCGGCAGCGGGCCTACGATGCGACCGCCGAGGTGCGCGGCCGGGTCCGCGACCGCCGCGCCGAGGGCTGGCTCCTGACCGAGCCGGGCGCGAACCCCGACGAGCGACTCGACGAGGCCGCCACGCACGAAGCCACGGCCGCCAACCTGCTCGACGCGGGAGAGACCGAGGCGGCCGTGGGGATCATCCTGCGCGCGGAGCAGGCCAACGCCGACGCGCTGGCGCTCGTGGAGAGCATCGCCGCCGCACGGAGCAAGGCCGAGGAACTGCTGCCCGCGTGCGCGGCACGCGCCGAAGCGCTCGTGGCCCGCCGTAGCGAGGCCGAGGCGACGCTCGCGCGGCTCGCCTCGACGTACGCCGAGAGCTCCTGGACCGACGTCGCCGACAACGGAGCCCGGGCGACCGACGGCCTTGGACACGTCCGCACGCTCATCGACGAGGCGCGCGCTGCGGTCGCCCCCGAACGACAGCACTACCTCCGCGCCGTCGCCGTGCTCGAGGAGACGGTCCGCCAGGAGGACTGGGTGGAGGGCTGCCTGGCGGCGATCACCGACCGACTGGCCGAGCTCGACGGTCTGCGTTCGGCGCTGCCCGGAAAGCGCTCTGCGGCGCAGGAGCGCGTGGCGTCGCTCGAGCGGCGGCTGCGGCAGCAGCGCACCGACCGTGTCCGCGCCAACGAGCGCTGCCGCGAGGCGGGCCGCATCCTGGAAGTGGCCGACGATGGCCTTCGCGTTTCGCGTCCCGATCTCCGGCAGGTGTGGCGGCTCGTCGAGGCGGCCGATGCCGCGGCCGGCCGCGGCGAGGAACTCGCCGCCGAGGACGACCGGCTCGCGCGGCAGGCGGCCAACGACATCGAGGAGACCGACGCGCTCGTCCGCCGGGTCGCGTCCTGGTACGCCGAGGGCGTGCAGGCCGATGTCCGCGGGCCGGCTTCCGCGCTCGACACCGCCCGGGCTCTGCTCGGGCGTCAGGCCTACGAAGATTCGATCCGCACCGCGACCGAGGCCGCGCAGCAGGCGCGCATCGCCTATGCCACGGCCACCGCCGAGGCGGATCGCCGCCGGGTTCGCCGCCAGCAGGAGATCCAGCGCAGGCAGATGGAGGAGTCGTTCGCCCGCATGTCGCGAGGGGCCGGGCCGATGGTGGTGCGGCTGCCGGGGGGCACCTTCACGGGGCCCGATCCGTGGCTTTCGATGCAGCTGCCTCGCACGACGCCGGTACGACCCTCGTCGTCCGCGAACGCGAGCTGGTCGCGCGACACCGTGCAGGCGACCTGGTGACGGCCGAGCGGCCCCGGCGCCTTCGCGTTCCCCGGTGAACCGTACGACGAAGGACCGCTCCCATGATCGACGTCATGGGGGACCGCGTCGGCCGGGTGACGTTACCGGAGTTCGATCGCCGGCACCCCGAGGCTGCCGACCTCCGCCTTCGCGGCTGGGGCGGGCGGCAGCGTGACCGGGACGGTACCGGCGGCCGCCGGTCGCCGCTCGGTCTCGAGCAACCGTTCCATCTCGGCGACCCGGTCGCGGACATCGCTGGGCATGCGACTGCGTCCCGTGGGCGTGTCGATCGCGTCGTCGAACACCACGCGTCCCTGCGGGTCGGACACGTGCAGCCGCGTCTCCTCGCCACCGGTGAGCGTGATCTGGTAGTCGGCGTCGTTCCGCACGAGCGTCTCGTCGGCCAGCCGCCGCAGCGGCCGCGCCTCGATCGGACCATGCTTGGGATGTGCGGGACGCACGATCGCCAGCGCCGACGCCGCAGGCCGCAGGCCGCCGTTCGCGGCCGTACCCCGCAGCGCCCGCGGCGCCGGCGGCCGCCCGGTCGACAGCGATACGACGACCTCGCGTCCGCCGCGCAGCACCGTGCAGTCGAGCGACAGGTCCGGGTCAGCGGCCTCCAGCAGGGCATTGAACTGTTCGGGCAGCAGCAGCATCTGGTCGTCGAGCTTCACGAGCACGTCATGTTGTGCGAATCCCGCACGGGCGGCGGCCGACCCTGCGGCGATCTCCTCGACCACGAGCCCGGCTCCGCGCTTCAGCGAGAGTTGCTGGCGAAGCACGGCCGACGCCCGCGTGAGCTTGAGCCCGAAGGACGCGGACGTCGGGGGACCGCCCGACGCACCCCGCGCGGGCTCGAGATGAGACCGCGGAGGCTCGGCAGAGACGGCGGACCCTCCACTGGCGAGCGCGAGGAAAGGCAGGCCAACGAGCACGGCCGCACACATGGGCCACACGGGAGCCGGTGATGTCTTCATGGTGGCACGACTGGGTGTCACGGATCGCGGACGGGGCACCTCCCCACCGTCCGCATCGCAGGGAGGGATATGTGACGTTTTTGTCCCGTTCACGCCAGACGACTCTCGCGACCGACCACCGTCCTTCCGGAAAATGGGCAGGGGGCGGCGACGAGGCGCCCTGCGAGACGGCGGTGAGGCAGCGGCGACGCGTCCGGTCGCAGGGCATCACAGCGAACGATCGTCACAATCCGGCCGATACCACCCGTGCGGTCGGGCTCGCACGGCCGCCGCCACGGCCGACGATCCCGCGGCCGACCGTCCGTCGACTCGGAGACCCGCACATGTCCCTTTCCTCGCCGTTCACCCGACGCGTCGCCATGGCCGCGTGCGTCGGCACCTCGCTGCTCACGGTCGCCGGCGTCGCCGTCGCCGCCGGCGGCACGACGCGCGGCAGCACCCCCGTGACGCGATCGCCCAAGCGGGTCGCGACCGCTCCCGCCGTCACCCAGCCTCCAGCCCCGAAGAAGCCCGTGCTCCTGCCGGGCACCGGGTCCCTCGTGAAGAACGTGGTCGACGACTTCGAGGACGAGAAGTGGACGTGGCGCTACAACCATCCGAAGAGTTCGGAGGAGCAGGACGAACGGATGCGCGGGCCGCTCGGCAAGAGCGTCAACGGCCGGTGGTTTGAAGGTCCGAAGCGAGGCACGCCCGATGTGGTGAAGCGGGTCGAACTGCCCGCCCCCGGCCTGGAGGGAAGCACGCATGGTCTCTTGATCGCCTCCCTTCACGCAGGGATTCCGAACCGGGTCACCTACCAGATGCAGCAGGACGACCTGATCTACAACCTGTCGCGCTTCACCGGCGGCCGCAGCATGTCGGTGGCCGACAGCCCGAGCGTGACGGTGCGCGTCTACATGCCGCCGTTCGAGCAGTGGGAGAACCGCACCGGCCCGAGCTTCGGCTTCCGGTCCGGCTGCTTCACGCACGCGATCATCACCGGCGACGATCATCCCGACGAGGGCAAGTTCGGACTCGAGGAGTACTGGCCCGGCATGTTCGTCTGCTTCGAGAGCAGCCACGACGGCAAGTTCAAGCAGGACGGCGCGTACATCCGCGTCCGCAGCGGCCGCAACGGCGGCGAGATCCGCGGCCCGCGGATCGAGCAGCTCGGCTGGTGGACGCTCGGCATGTCGTTCACGCCCGACGGCATGGTGCACTACTTCGCGAGCCCGGGCGTCGACGAGCTGACGATGGACGACCACATCACCTCGCAGTTTCCCTACGGCTACCGCACCGAGCTCCTGAAGACGTTCTTCTTCAACGTGTGCACGCACGACGACGGCCGCACGTGGAGCACGCCCTGGGTCATCGACGACCCGAAGGTGTACTTCGTGAAGCGGCCGCAGATGGCGACCACGAAGTCGACGAAACGCTGAACCGGCTCCGATCCCGTCGCCTCGCGGGCGGCGGGATCGGCGTGGCAGGGATCAGCGGGCGGTGCGGATGAAGTCCGACACCGGGGCGAACGCCGCCGCGAGGGCGTCGTCGGCGGATCGCACCGAAACCTCGTCGCTGCCGCGGCGGACGAGCGTGCACTCGCTCGTCCGTCCTGCATCGGTGCCGCGCCCCTCGATCCGCACCTTCCAGGTGTCGCCGTCGCGGGTCCACACGCCCTCGGCGAAGCGACCCTGCGACGAGAACGCCCACGAGCGGATCTCGCGCCGCTCCGGATCCCAGCCGATGATTTCCGTGACCTCGCGGCCCTGCACGTCGGCCGCCGGGAGGAGGCCCGGGATGCGATCGTCGCCGGCCGCGGCCGGCGCATCGGATCCGGTCGCCGCGGCGACGGCATGCGTGCGGATCAGGAACGCCCGGCCGGCGCTCCAGAAGCACCGCGTGCTCGCGGTGAGACCGGGGCCGACGTCCTCCCACATCCCCACGAGCCATGCGAGTTCATCGAGCGGCCGCGCCGGCTGTTCGTCGCTCGGCACCGCCGCCTCGCGCACGCTCTCGAGCAGCCAGCGGCCATCCTCCTTCACGACGACGGCCGAGAACCGGCTCGCCGCGGCCGCGCCGTCGCCGAACGCGACCCGTGACGTGCCATCGACCACCGCCACGTCGGCCCGCACCGGCCGAATCGCGGTCACGTCCACGTCGATCGTCGCGGCCGCGTCTTCCGCGAACAAGTTCGCGAACACCTCGCGCACGGCCTCGCGACCCGCGGTCACGTGGCCGGTGTCAAGATCGACGCTCTCGCCCTGATCGCTCCAGTGGGCGGCTGCGGCGACGGCATCGTGCCGATTGAAGCTCGTGAGGTACGCACCGAGCATGTCGCGGATCTCGCCGAGGTCGGCGGCGGGTGCGCCCTGAGCCGTTCGCAGGGGCACGGCGTCACGACCGGCAGCCGGAACCAGCCGCCGGGGCGCGCCGCCGGCCGGCCGCAGGGGAAGCGTCGCCACCCGAAAGGGCCGCGCGGCGCGGGTCACGTCGGGCACGCTGCCCGCACCGCGCTTCGCGCCGGCGACGGTGGCGCGGAGTTCCGGCTCCGCCCGGGCGGCCACGAGCTCGCGGTCACTGCGGCCCGATGAGCAGGCGGCGACGCCGGCCAGAACGATGCCACACGCGGCCAGACCACAGGATGACCAGATGCGATCCATCGCGAGTCTCCCTCAGGCTTCGGTGGACACCCTCACGGCCTCCACATCGGAGACTCAACCTACCCGTTTCCGCGTTTGCCGCCCAGCGACGCGATCGTGATCGCGACCGTCACGCGTCACTGCGCCGCGGCGGTCACGCCCGGAAAGTCGTCGGTGCGGAACGGTGTCAGCGGCAGGCCGGCCGCCGTGTACATGTTGCACACAGGGTTGTCGGCCCAGGCGTAGCGCACGGCCACAGGCTCGGGCACCGAGTCGCTCCAGACCTCGATCCGCCCGTCGGGAAGGATCGCCGCCTTGGCAACGACGAACTTCCGGTCGGCCCCGGCCACCGTGAAGCCGCGGGGCTCGTTCACGTCGAACGGCCGCCAGCCACCCGCGCCCCCCGGCACGTTCTCGAACGTGAGCACGACCTTTCCTCCCTGCTTCTCCATCGACTTGTAGAGCGGGCTGCGGCAGACGATGCCCGGCACCTTGTAGGTCTCGGCGAGGGCCCACCGCACCAGCCGCTTGGCCACGTCCTGCTTGTTTCGCGGGTGGATGTCCTTGCCTTCGCCGAGGTCGATGATCACGGCCTCGCCGGTCTGGGGCAGGGCCTTCATCGTCATCGTCTGCGCCTCGCGAAGCTCCGCCCAATCGCTCTCCGCGGGCTCGGGTTTCTCGGCCTTGAAGTCGGCGAGCTGCACCCAATAGAAGGGGAAGTCGCCGAGACCCCACTCCTCGCGCCATGACTTGATCATGAACGGAAACAGCTCGCGGTACTGGTAGGCCCGGCCCGCGTTCGATTCCCCCTGATACCAGATCGCGCCGCGGATGCCGTACCCGATCGACGGATTGAGGACGCCCGAGTGGATGTTGCCCGGGCGGTGGTTGCCCTTGAGCTGACCCGCGGGGTCGGCCGGCGGCTTCGGGCCAGGCTTGCCTTCCGCCTTCGCCTGGGCGACCGCCGCCTTCCATTCGGCCATCTTCTTCTCGAACTCGGGCCGGCCGGCCTCGACGGCTTCCTCGGTCTTCAGCCAGCGCTCGTGAAGCGCCTTGAGCACCGGATGCGCGGCGAGTTTGTCGCGACGCACCCAGGCCTCGGCGGCGCTGCCGCCCCAGGCGTTGTCGATGAGCCCCACCGGCACGCCCAGCGTCTGGTGCAGCTGCCTCCCGAAGTAGAAGCCGACGGCGGAGAAGTCGCCGACCGTCGCCGGCGTGCAGACCGCCCACTTCCCCTGGAAGTTCGCCTGTGGCTCCTGCGTGCCGACCTGAGGCACGGCGAGCAGGCGGATGTTCGGGAAGCTGGCAGCCGCCTTCTCGAGGTCGGCGTCGTTGCACTGGTTCACGGCCCACTGCATGTTCGACTGCCCCGAGCAGACCCAGACCTCGCCGATGAGGACGTCGTCGAACGCAACGGTGTTCTTGCCCTTCACGGTGAGCGTGTGCGGGCCGCCATACTCCTGGACCGGATCGAGCAGTACGTGCCACGAGCCGTCGGCCGCGGCCGTGGTCGTGTGCGTCTGGCCGCCAAGCGTGACGGTGACCGCCTCCCCGGGCTCCGCGGTGCCCCAGACTCTGTTGCGGATGCCCTGCTGGAGCACCATGTGGTCGCCGAACATGTTGTTGAGCGCCACGTCGGCCGCGGCGGGAACGCCAGAGGCGAGGGCGAGCGCGAAGACGAGAGCGGCATGGGCGCGGGGCATCGAATGGCCTCCCGGGGCAGTGCGTGGCATGGAAACGTTCCTCCCACGAACGAGGATAGCCGCCCGCTTCCCGCTGCGATACCCGCGGCCGGAAGGATCCCACGCCCGCCGGTCGCGGTTCCTCGCATACCCGTCGGAGTCAGGGTATGGTTTCCGGCGTTCGTGTCCGCCGCAGGAGCCGAGCCCATGTCCGACGAGCACACCCACGATCACGAAGTCTCGCACGATGATGCCGACGGCAAGAGCCTGTCAGCCTCCGCCGTCGCCGTCCCCCTGGTCGCGCTCGGCCTGCTCGGCGCTGCGATCCTGATCGGCTCGCAGCAGGCCATCCCTCCCGTTCGCGAGGCGCCCGTGGCGGGGGTCGTCTCCACCGGCGTCGATCCCCTGCCGTCGTGGAATGACGGACCGACGAAGCAGGCGATCCTCGACTTCGTCGCGGCCGTCACCGATGACTCGGCGCCCACCTTCGTGCCCGTGCCGGAGCGGGTCGCCGTGTTCGACCACGACGGCACGCTCGTCTGCGAGAAGCCGGTGATCCACGGACTGTTCCTCGTGGATCGCGTCAAGGCGCTCGTGGCGCGCCGTCCGGAACTGGCGCACGAGGAACCCTACGCGACGATCATGACGGGCGACGTTGACTTCATCCGCAAGCTCGGCAAGAAGTTCTTCGCGGAGCTGACGTTCGCCACGCTCGCGGGCGTGCCCGAGGAACGGGTCGAGGCCGAGGCACGCGACTTCGTCCGCACGGCCCGCCACCCCGTGTTCGACGCGCCGCTTGGCGACGTGACGTTCCAGCCGATGAAGGAGGTCATCGCGCTGCTTCGGGCGAAAGGCTTCAGCATCTGGATCTGCTCGGGCAGCGGCATTCATTTCATGCGCCCCGTGGCCGAGGCGTGGTACGGCATCGGCCCGGAGCACGTGATCGCCTCCCGGCCGGTGACCGAGATGCGGGAGGTCGCACCGGCCACTCCGGAGAACGAGAAGACGCCGAATCGCCGCCTCGACCTCGTCGTGCTCCCGCAGGTGCACGAACTCAACGACGAGGAGCGAAAGCCCGTCGGCATCGGCGAGCACATCGGACGCCGGCCCATCTTCGCGGCGGGCAATGTGGGCACGACGGGCGACATCGAGATGCTTCGGTGGTCGCAGTCGGGCAAGCACCCCAGCCTGCAGCTCCTCGTGCTCCACGACGACGCGGATCGCGAGATGGCCTACGGCGAGCCGGGCGGGGAGTCGCTCGCGGCCGCCGAGGCGTATGGCTGGCGGGTGGTGCGGATCGCCAACGATTGGAAGCGTGTGTTCGAAAGGCCGCTCGAGCGCGTCGGGCCGCCGGTGGAGCCGGCTGCCGTCGCCCCCAAGGCGGCCGCCGCGCCGCCGGCGACCACGTGGGCGACCGAACTCGCCGCGTTCGAGAGGGCCGACCGCGAGTCGCCGCCGGCACCGGGCGGCGTCACGCTGTTGGGCTCGTCGAACATCCGCCTGTGGACGACGCTGGCCGACGACTTCCCCGGCATGAACGTGATCAACCGTGGTGTCGGTGGCTGCCTGCTCACGGAGCTTGCCGAGCACGCGCCGCGCCTGGTCTCCGGACTCAAGCCGAGGGTGATCGTGGTGGCCGCCGGCACCAACGACGTCGCCGCGGGCACACCGGCACCGGCGATCCGGGCCGCGTTCGAGCGGCTGGTGACGGGGCTGCGCAGCGAGAACCCCGACGCCACGATCGTGTTTGTCGCGATCGCTCCCACCATCAGGCGATGGGACCAGCGCGATCGCCAGGCCGCCGCCAACGCGGCCGTCAAGGACTTCATCGACGCGGCCCCGGCCGCCGCGAAGCTCGCCTACCTCGACGCGAACGCCGCGTTCCTCGGACCCGACGGCACCCCGGCCGCGGAGTGCTTCGCCGACGACCAGCAACACCCGAGCACCATCGGCAACGCCCGTCGCGCGGAGATCATGCGGCCCGTGCTGAGCAACCTGCTCGGAGCACCCTGACCCGCGCCGATCAGGCCCGCCGCAGGACGTATTCCTGCACCTGCTGCAGGGCGACCTCGCAGGTGGCGAATCGATGCGCGTTGACGTCGCCGATCGACACAAGCCCGATCACGTCGCCCGCGGCATCGACCACGGGGAGGTGACGGACGCGGCGGCTGCGCATGAGTTCAGCGACGTCGTCGATGGCGGCGTCGGCGACGCAGCACAGCACGTCGGTGCTCATCACATCGCGCAGGAGCGTGGCCGCCGGTGGCAACGACCGGCCCACGACGCGCCGCAGCACGTCGCGTTCGGTGAAGATGCCGGCGAGCCCCTCGTCGTCGAGGACGAGCACCGACCCGATCCCGTGCCGGTTCATCAGTTCGGCTGCCTCGAGCACCGTCATGTCGGGCCTCGCCGTGACCAGCGAGAGCGATTTTCCGCGCAGCAGATCGAGTGCGGTATCCATGGCGATTCCCCCTTTTTTTCACGCCCACCCCGTCAACCCCTGGTCAAATTTACGCCGTCCGCACTGGCGGCGGCCAACCGACCCGGCCGGGTCAGCGCGGTGGCCAGAGGCAAACGACCCACGAAACAAGGCAAAAACGATGGGCGGCGACGGCCCACCGTACCGGTCCGTGCCGAGGGGGACAGCGGTCCGAGAACCGGCCCTGTGTTTTCTGGACCGCGCGACTTGAAAGCCGTTTTAGTCCACGTAATCTATCCAACTTATCAGGCGGCCGAGTCGTTCGGTCGTCGAGAGAGATGGTTCTCTTCGACCGACCGACGTTCGGGCGCGTTCGAGAAAAGCCTGCTCGATTCCCCCTGTTTCCTTTCTTTCTTTTGGAGGTTTGCGTGATCCGCAAAGTTCTTTCTGGCCTCCTGCCGGCGTTCGCCGTCGTCGCCCTGTGCACGAGCACGTGGGCGAAGGATTGCGGCTCCTGCGGTGGCGGCTGCGAAGGTGGCTGTGACGGCGCCGCCGTCAGCAGCGGCAGCGAGTGTGGTGCTGTGGCCGCGTCGTGCGGCACGAAGACGGTGTACCAGAAGCAGTACGTAACCGAGATGAAGACGGTCACCTGCACCGAGTACACCACCGAGACGCGCGAGCGGACCTACACGGTCAACAAGCGGGTCCCGCGGACCGAGACGAAGACCCGCACGGTCACCGTGCAGGTTCCTGAGACCCGGACCAAGACCGTGAACTACACGGTCAACAAGAACGTCACGGAGACCAAGACGGCCGAGTACACCGTCCAGGTCCCCTACACCGAGCAGGTCGAGCAGACCTACACGGTGATGACGCAGGTTCCGGAAGAGAAGACCGCGACCTACACGGTCATGGTTCCGAAGACCGAGGAGAAGACCTCGACCTACACGGTTCAGGTCCCCTACACCGAGCAGGTCGAGCAGACCTACACGGTGATGACCTCGGTTCCCGAGGAGAAGACCTCGACCTACACGGTTCAGGTGCCCTACACCGAGCAGGTCGAGCAGACCTACACGGTGATGACCCCCGTGAAGGAAGAGAAGACCGCGACCTACACGGTCATGGTCCCCTACACCGAGGAGAAGACCTCGACCTACACCGTGAAGGTGCCCTACACCGAGCAGGTCGAGCAGACCTACACGGTGAACGTGCCCTACACGGAGCAGGTGACCCACACCCACAAGGTGCAGAAGCGGGTCCCGGTCCAGTCGACGAAGACGGTGCAGGTCCGCGGTGGTCACTGGGTGACGGAGCAGGTCGAGGTTGCCACCGGCACCGACGCCTGCGGCTGCCCGTGCCCCCCGAAGACGTGCTGCAAGCGTGTCTGGGTTCCGACGTGTGAGACGAAGGAAGTCCCGGTCACGACCTACGAGTGCGTGACGGAGGAGGTCCCCCACACCGTGACGGTCACCAAGTGCCGTCAGGAGCAGCGGACCCGGACCGTGACCGTGAACAAGTGCCGTGACGAGGAGCGCACCCGGACCTACACGGTCACGAAGTGCCGCCCCGAGGAGCGGACCCGGACCTACACGGTCACCAAGTGCGTGCCGGAGACGAAGACCCGTACGGTCAGCGTCACCAAGTACAAGTCGGAGGAGCGCACTCGGACCTACACGGTCACCAAGTGCGTGCCGGAGACGAAGACCCGTACGGTCAGCGTCACCAAGTACAAGCCGGAGGAGCGGACCCGCACCTACACCGTCACGACCTGCGTGCCGGAAGAGCGGACCCGCACCTACACGGTCACCAAGTGCGTGCCGGAGACGAAGACCCGCACGGTCAGCGTCACCAAGTACAAGCCCGAGACCAAGACTCGGGAGTACACCGTGACCAAGTGCGTGCCGGAGACGATGACGAAGGAAGTTTCCTACACCGTCATGGTCCCGCAGCAGAAGGAAGAGTCGTACACCGTCACGGTGTATGACTGCGTGCCCGAGACGAAGACGCAGACCTACACGGTTCGCGTCCCGCACACGGTCACGAAGGAAGTGCCGGTGCAGAAGTGCGTGACGGTCGCCGTCGAGGTGCCCGTTGAGAACGCCTGCGGCGGTGGCTGTGGCGCTGCCGCCCCGGCTCCGTGCAGCTGCAACTGAGCATCTCCTGCGGCCGGCACCGCCAGCCGTTGAATGCGATCAGAGGGGGCCGGGCGTGAAAACGCCCGGCCCCCTCGCTTTTTTCCCGGTTCGCCTTGCGGCCGGGGGGCGATTCTGGTGCAGTAGCGTTGCGACAGGATGTTCCCCGGTGTCCCATGGAGGTGGACGCGATGCTGCAGGCGTGCGCGATCGGAGCGGAACGCTGCCCCGAGGAATCCGGGCACGACATCGGTGCGGCGGACGAAGCGTGGATCGGCGAGGTCCGCAGGACGCTTCGCACGGCTGACACGGACCTCTTCCGCCCGTCGGCGACCCGCTACTGGCTCGACTTCGCGATCAGCCTCGTCGCCGCATACGCCTCCGCCTCGGTCTACCTGCTCTCGCCCCTGGGCTCGCTCGCCCAGCTCGCGGCCTTCCCGCTCGCCACGTTCTGGCTCTACCGCCTGGGATCGCTCGTCCACGAGGTCTGCCACCTCGGGGAGCGCGAGATGCCGGGGTTCAAGCTGGCGTGGAACCTGTGTGCGGGCATCATGATCCTGATGCCGAGCCCGTTCTTCACGCGGCATCACCGCGACCATCACAGCCAGCGATACTACGGCACGCCGCAGGATCCGGAGTACGTCGCCAACATGGTCGAGGGAGGAAACGCGGCTAGCGTGCTCGGCTACGCGCTCAAGATCCTGGCGATGCCGATCGTGGTGTTCTTCCGCTTTCTCCTCGTCCCGCTGACGTTCGTCACGCCGGGCGTGCGCGAATGGACGCTCCGGCATGCTTCGGCCCTGACGTTCAACCGCGCCTACGAGCGCCGGCTGACCGCCGCCGACCGCCGGGCCATCCTCGCGGTCGAGATCCCCTGCTTCGTGCGAGCCCTCTCCATCCCGCTCCTCGTGGCCCTCGGGCTCGCCCCCTGGACGCGCATCCCCCTCCTCTACGCCCTGGCCGTCGCCACCGTCGCGCTCAATCACCTGCGGTTCCTCGCCGACCATCACTGCGAGGGCGACGGTGGTCGCGTGGGGATGGCGGCCCATATCGCCGACTCGTGCAACTTCACCGGGAACGATCCGCTCACCCTCCTGTTTTTTCCGTTCTCGATCCGCTATCACGCGCTGCACCACCTGTTCCCGTCGCTGCCATACCACAACCTCAGGCGAGCCCACGAACACCTCGTCGCCTGCCTCCCCGCGACGTCCCCGTACCTCACGCTCGACCAGCCCGGCTGGTGGAGCGTCGCCAAGCGGACGCTCCTCGGCCCCGCCGCGACCGGCGGCTGACGGGCCACACCGCGGCTCAGCGGCTGCTTGCAACGCAGGGGTGAACATGGTCTTTTGAACGGCGCCGGTATGCGCCACCCGAGGCGCGTGCGCGGCGACCACAACCCGACACGCGGAGAACGGAGCATGGGTGGCAGTCATGGGGTTCGGTGCCGGAGCCTCCACCTGACGTGGCTCGCGGCGGGATGGAGCGTCGTCTGCGGAGCGGGCGCGTGGGCGCAGGTCGCGACCCCGTCGGCACCGGCCGCTCAGCTGGCCGCGGACGCGCCCAGTGCCGTCGAGAAGGCGCTTCTGGCCGAGGCGGACGCGACCGTGAAGGCGTTCAACGCCGCCGACGCCGCCACCCTTGGCGGGATGTTCATCGAGGACGGCGAGCTGGTCGACGAGGACGGCAACGTCACCGAGGGCCGTGCCGCCATCACGGCGCTCTTCAAGGGCTTCTTCGAACGGTTCCCCAAGGCCATCCTCGAGATGGAGCTGACCGACGCGCGCGAGATCGGCGACGAGATGGTCGTCGAGGAGGGGGTGCGACGGATCACGGCCGACGAGGCCGCCGCCGCCGCCCAGGTGCGGTACGTCGCGGTGCGCGTGAAGCAGGGGGACCGTTGGCCGCTCGCGGCGTATCGCGAGTTCTCCGACGATCCGCTGCCGACGCCGACCGAGATGCTCGCGCCGCTCGACTGGATCGTCGGCGAGTGGATCGACGAGAGCCCGGAGGGCAAGACGCAGATCGCGTTCCGATGGAGTGACGACGGCAACTACCTGCTTGGCGAATACAACCTCGCGGTGGGAGGCCAGTCGGCGGGCACGAGTGTGCAACGCATCGGCTGGGATCCTGTCGAGGGCAAGCTCCGGTCGTGGACGTTCGATTCCGACGGCGGCTTCAGCGAGGGAGAGTGGACGGCGGGCGACGACGGCTGGATCGTCCGTTCGGAGGCAACGCTTCCCGATGGCACGACCGGGTCGGCGACGATCGTCATCAAGCCGACCGATGTGGATCACTTCGTGGTCGAAAGCACCGACCGTGTGATCGCCGGGGTCGAGGAGCCCGACTTCAAGCTCGTCATCGCCCGCAAGCCGCCCGCACCCGCCGGCGGCGTCCCGGCCAAGTGAACTGAACATCGTGGGGTCGGTGCTCGTAGATCGCCCGTCCCGTTCCAGCTCTCGGTGAGGAGGAAGGTGCCCATGCTGTCGCGCGGTGTCTCGGCGTGGATCGTCATCGCTTCGTTGTGTGTGGCCGGTACCGCTGAAGCCCGGCCGTCGGTCGGGCGAGCCGGTGGTGGTGGTGGGGCGCGGCCGGCGATGGCGCGGCCCATGCCGGCGGGTCGGCCTGCCGGTGCAGCCCGGCCGCAGATGCCTGCGCCCAGGCCCATGCCGGCGGCCAGACCGAACATGCCAAACGTGCAGCGGCCCATGCCAGGGGGCGGACGGCCGGGCGGCATGGCTCGGCCTCAGACTCCGAGTTTCCAGCGGCCCAGCCTCGGCGGGCCCCAACGGCCAAACATGTCGCGGCCGTCGCTGCCGAACGCGGTGGCCCGTCCACAGCCGACCGGCCCCGGCATGGGCGCTCGACCTGGCCTCGGTGGGTTCCGTCCAGGTGGCGGCCTGCCGACCACGCTGCCCGGTGGCGCTGGTCGCCCTGGACTGGGCGCCACGCGGCCGTCGCCTCAGCCAGGCTTTCCGGGGCTTGGCGGCCCCGGCGCCGCTACGCGCCCCGGCGGTGGATTCGCCAACCGGCCGGCTCCGTCGTTCCGACCCGGCCAGCCCGGTGGTCTGCCTGGCGGCAATCGTCCGGGAATCAGCACGCTTCCGGGCCAGTTACCCGGCACTCGTCCCGGACTGGGCCCGACGACGAGGCCCTCGTTTCCGACGCCGAACTTCCCTGGCGCCGGCGGCGGCGTCGCTGGTGGCAACCGTCCGGGACTTGGCCAGGGCAATCGCTCCACGACACTGCCAGGAAACGTCGGTGGCAATCGCCCGGGACTCGGCCAAGGCAACCGGCCCGCGCCGCTTCCGGGGGATCTTGGGGGGAATCGCCCGGGCGGCGGCAATCGGCCCGGTGTTGGAGGCAATCGCCCCACGACGCTCCCGGGTGACCTCGGTGGCAACCGCCCGGGTGGCGGCAACAGACCGGGTCTCGGTGGGAATCGACCGACGACGCTCCCCGGCGACCTCGGCGGCAATCGTCCCGGTGGCGGCAACCGCCCCGGCATCGGTGGGAATCGGCCGACGACGCTGCCCGGCGATCTCGGCCACTGGGGCCAGGGTGGCGGAAACGGCGGCTGGGGCAACGGCCATCGCCCAGGGCGGCCCGGCATCGGCGGCAATCGCCCGGGCATTGGCAACGGCAACTGGAACAGTGGGAACTGGAACGGCGGCAACTGGAATAGCGGGAACTGGAACGGCAACTTCAGCGGCAACAACTTCAACAACGTCAACGTCGGCGGCTGGGGCCTCGGTGGGGGCTGGGGCTATCCCGGCTACGGCGGCGGCTGGGGTGGTGGGTACGGAGGCTGGGGCGGCGGCTACGGCTACAACAACGGCTGGGTGAATCCGCACTATGGCGACTGGTACAACGGCGCCTGGAGCGGCAACTGGGGCGGCTACAACGGTGGCTGGTGGGCGCCGTTCGCCGTCGGAGCCGCGACCTGGGGCGCGCTCTCGTCCATCGGCAGTTGGGGACTGGGATACGACACGCTTGGGTACGGCGCCGCCGGCTATGTGAACCCCTACTATTCGTCGATCCCGGCGACCGTCGTCGCGTCATCGCCCTACGACTACTCCCAACCGATCGTCGTCACCAACTACGTCACGAGCGACGGCGGTGCGGGAGGCACGGCGACCGCCGAGGGCGCCACGGCCGCTGCGACGCAGCAGCCGTCGCCCGCGGACGTGGCCGTCGATGACGCGCTGGCGAAGTTCAAGGGGGGCGACTACGCCGGCGCCCTCGCGGGCTTCGACAAGGCCGTGAAGCTCTCGCCGAAGGACTCGGTGATTCACGAGGTGCGGGCCCTCGCGCTTTTCGCCCTCGGGCGATACCCCGAGGCTGCGGCCTCGCTCAACTCGGTTCTGGCCTCGGCACCGGGCATGGATTGGACGACGATCAGCAATGTCTACGGCTCCGTCGATGCCTACACGGAGCACCTCCGCCGCCTGGAGGACTTCTGCAAGGGCCACCCCAACGACGCCGCTGCCCACTTCGTGCTCGCGTACCACTACCTCGTCGGCGGCCACAGCGAGATGGCCGCCGCCGCGCTCGAGGTGGTGCTCTCGAAGCAGCCGGGTGACGTCGTGGCCAAACGTCTTCTCGACGCGGTCAAGCCGGCTCCGGCGGCGAAGTCACCTCCGGCGCCCGCGCCCAACTCCGGCTCGGCGCCGACGAAGACCGATGTCGAGGCGACCGCCGCCGATGGCCTGCCGGAGATCGACCTCGTCGGCACGTGGAAGGCGACCAACGGCAAAGACGCGGTGCACCTCACGATTGGCGATGACTCGTCGTTCACCTGGAAGGGCCAGCCGGCCGGCAAGCCGGCCGCGGAACTCAAGGGCACGATCGAGACGGCGGCCGACGCGATCGCACTGGTGAGCGAGTCGGCGGGCACGATGGTGGCGAAGGTCACGCCGAAGTCGGCGGATTCCTTCGAGTTCGCGCTGCCCGCCGCGCCGAAGGACGCCAAGCCGCTGCTGTTCGCGCGTCAGCCGTAGCCGCGGCTACCAGCGAGCCTCGAGGCCGAGGTTCGCGCCGTGGAGAAACACGCCGCCCGCGCCGCGCACGGCCGTGCCGCTCGCGGTGGTGTCGGTGAAGTCCCACTGGTTCGGGGCGAGGGCGACGCCGCTGAGCCAGGCGAGGTTGTAGCCGGCGCGGAGGCCCCAGGTGTCGGTGAACCGGTAGGCCACGGTGGCGTTCATGCTCGACAGGAACCCCATGCCGGTATCCAGGGACCGCTGGCCGCGACGGTACTCGACACCGGGCGCGAGTGAACTCGTGATCGGCGACGCCGACTGTTCGAGCCATGCACCGCCGAGCCCCGCCTTGAGCGACCCCTCGAACGAGAAGCGGTCCCACGTCCAGCGGCCCCGGCCGCCGAGCTGGCCACCCACGAGGTTCGAGGCCGTCGCCACCCGGTAGACCGTGGACGGGTCACCCGGCGCGGCGGTCACCAGGAGCGCGGCCTGCTCGTCGAGACCGGCCCAGAAGAGTCCGCCGATCCAGTCGAACTCGCGATCCTGCCGGCAGCGTCGCCACGGTTTCGCCGAACAGGGTTCGCAGAGGGTGCTGAACTCGCTCCGGAGGAGGTTCAACTCGGCCACGTTGAGCGACGACTGCCAGGCCGCGCGCACGGTCGTGGCGGAGTTCCATCCGGGCACCGCGGAGCCAAGATCCCCCGGCACGGCGAGACCGCTGGCCAGATCCGCTCTGGTGTCGCCGAAGAAGCCGTACGCGCCCCAGTACCCCACCTCCCAGCCGGTGCGGTCGCAGGCGTGCCGACCCACGAACAGCCGCACGCCGGGAGCCGTCGTCGGTGTCATCGAACGGGTCGTCAGGACGGTGGCGCCGGGCGAGGGCGAGGAAGCGGCCTGCACGACGATCGGCTGATTGTTCGTCGCGTTGTCGCGATCGAGAAACAGGAAGTCGAGCACCACGTAATCCCGTGGCTCGGCGACGATCGCGGCTCTGGCCGCGCGACGTCGATGGGGCCGTGATTCGACCAGTGGTGAGGCGAGGGGCGGCTCGTCGAGCACGACGTCAGGAACGAGTGGGTCCGCCCCGTCGCTCTCGAGCGAAGCGGGATCCGGCGCATCGACCGCAGCATCCGTGGTGTCGAGCGTGAGCGGCTCGGCGACGATCTCTGGCGCCACCGTCTGTGCGAAGGCGACAACCGGGCACGACACGACGGCGCAGAGCAACAGCCGGTACATCATCCCCTCCCCCTGCGACTCCCGGCCGCGACCCAGCCTCGCGCGGCGACTCGCCGCCACGACCGTCACGACCACTCCAGGTGGAGCGATCGGACGTTTCGTGTCCAGGCATGAGAATCGTTGCCCACCGGCACGAACGAGGCCCGGGGCGGGCAAACTGCGGAATCCCTGCGGGCCGGTGTCGCGGGCAGGGCGTGGCAGCGGGCTGCTGGCGGGGTGCTGGGTGACACGCTAGGCTGCTCCCGTCGGTGGCCATCACGTCTTGCCCTATTTCACACCCTTGCCAGAGCGCCTATCCATGGACCAGTTCCGCCGCATCCAGACCGGAAAGACTGGGAACATCCACCTCGTGATGTTCAAGGACAAGAAGATCCTCGATGACACCGTCCTCGACGAGATCCGCACCGAACTGACGCACATGATCGGCAAGGCGTCGGGGCCCGACGTGCTCCTCGACTTCTCCAACGTCGAGTTCATGTCGAGCGCGATGCTCGGCTTGTTGGGCCAGCTGCACCGCAAGATCTCCACCGGTCATGGCCGGCTGAAGATGTGCGGCATCCGTCCCGAGATCCTCACCGTGTTCAAGATCACGAACCTCGACAAGCTTTTCAGCATCCACAAGGATGCTCCGACGGCTCTGGCCACGTTCACCTGACGCCGGGACCATCCACCGTGCACGACACGACGAGCGGCGCCGGCGGGGGCACCCGGGCCGGGGTCGACGTGCTGATCGCGGAAGACAGCCGCATCCAGGCGCGGATGCTCGAGCGCCGGCTCACCGAGGCGGGCCACACGGTGCGCTGGGGTGAGAACGGCGCCCTCGCGCTGGCCCTCGCGCGCGAGCGCCGCCCCGACATCATCGTTTCCGACATCGAGATGCCGGAGATGACGGGCTACGAGTTCTGCAAGGCGGTGAAGACCGACCCCGCGCTGCGTACGATCCCGTTCATCCTCCTCTCCACGCTCTCCGACCCGATCGATATCATCCGCGGGCTCGATGCCGGGGCCGACAACTACGTCACCAAGCCCTACGAGCCCGACTACCTCCTCGCGCGCATGGACGCGCTGCTCGCGACGCCGCTCACGGCGGCCGACGACGCGGGGGGCGAGATGCTCGAGGTGACGCTCGCCGGGCAGAAGTTCCGCGTGCGGGCCGGGCGGCAACAGGTGCTCAACCTGCTCGTCTCGACGTTCGAGAACGCGGTCTCGAAGAACCAGGAGCTCGTCGTCGCCAATCAGGAGCTCTCCGTCGCGCGGGACGGGCTCCAGAAGTCGAACGAGGAGCTCACGTCGCTCAACGCCGAGATCTCGCGGATCAACTCCCACATGATTCGCGACCTGAAGGCCGCCGCCAAGGTGCAACGGTCGCTCCTGCCGCCCGACGACGTGGAGATCCCGGGAACGCACGTCGCATGGCGGTACGTCCCCTGCCAGAGCCTTGCCGGCGACTTCCTCAACGTGTTTCCGCTCGACGCGGAACATGCCGGACTGTTCGTGGTCGACGTCAGCGGCCATGGCGTGCCGTCATCGCTGATGGCCGTCACCGTCGGACGGTTCCTCACGCCCAAGGTGTCCGACTCGTCGCTCCTCGTGCGGCAGGGTCCGGACGGCCGGGTGACGGTGGTGCCGCCGGCCGAGGTCGCCACGCAACTCAACCGCCTGTTCCAGGCCGACGAGTTCTCGGGGCTGTACTTCACGCTCCTCTACGGAGTGCTTCACCTGCCCACGGGACGGTTCGACTACTGCTCCGGAGGCCACCCCGCGCTCGTCCGCCTGCCGGCCGATGGGGGCGACGTCGAGTTCCACCCCATGGAAAGCTTCCCGATCGCGTTCGTGCCGGACGTCGAGTACGAGCAGCGGTCGCTTCAGCTCGTGGCCGGGGACCGGCTGTTCCTCTACTCCGACGGCGTGCCGGAGGCGATGGACAAGGACCGCAACCCCTACGGTGACGAGGCGATGGCAGCCTGCCTGCGGGCATCGCGCGGGCAGCCGATCGCCGACGGGGTCGCGGGCCTGCTCAGCGCCGTGGAGACGTGGTGCGTGCCCGAGGGACCACTCGATGACGTCTCGATCCTGGGCGTCGAATGGCAGCCCTCGTCGCTCACGAACGACCCTTCGGGACGTAGTAGCTCGAGCCGCCCGCGGTGACGCGATCCCAGCCGTCGTCGATGCCGATCATCGTCTCGGCACCGCCGAGGAACAGCACGCCGTCGGGCCGCAGCACCCGGCGCACCCGGCGCACGAGCGCCGCCCGGGTCGGCACGTCGAAGTAGAGCATGACATTCCGGAGGAACACGACGTCGCACAGCGGCAGCAGCGGCCAGGTGCCATTGAGGTTCAGGGAGCGGAACTCGACGAGCTGACGGCACTCCTGGGCGATGCTCCACTTGCCCTGAAGCGGCCGGAAGTACTTCTTCAGCAAGGGCGGGCTGAGCCCCCTCGCGGTCTCCAGTTCGCTGTAGACGCCGTCGCGTGCCCGGTCGAGCACGGGTTCCGAAAAGTCGGTGGCGATGATCCGCACCCGCCATGCATCGAGGATGTCGCGGAAGTGCTCGCGCAGCAGGATCGCGATGCTGTAGGGCTCCTGGCCCGTCGAGCAGGCGGCCGACCAGATCGTCAACTGCCGCTCGGCGCTCCTCCTCTCGACGAGCGACGCGACGATGCCACGCAGCGACTCGAACGGCGACCGGTCACGGAAGAACGACGTCTCGTGCGTCATCATCGCGCAGAGCACGTCCTTCTCGAGCGACGCGTCGCCCCCCTGCCGCACGCGGTCGATGAGGGTCTCGATGCTCGGGATGCGACGCTGCTTGACGATCGGCATCAGCCGGGCGACCACGAGGTACTGCTTCGATTCGTCGATGCACACGCCGGTCCGCCGGCGCAGCAGCCCGCAGAGGAACTCGAACTGCGGCGTGGCGACCTTCATGACGCGGCGTCCTTCGCGGTGGCCTAGCCGCCACGCCTCTTGAGCCGCAGCGCCACTTCCACGCCCAGTTGCGAGAGCGGGAGGACGGCGTCCGCGAGGCCCGCCCGCACGACCTCGCCGGGCATGCCCCAGACGACGCTCGAGAACTCGTCCTGCGCGATCACGCCGCCGCCGACCGCCACGATCGCGCGGCAGCCCGCCAGGCCGTCGCGGCCCATGCCGGTGAGCACGATGCCAAGCGTCCCCGAGCCCCAGAGCTTCACGGCCGAGCGAAAGAGGACGTCGGCGGAGGGCCGGCAGGAGTTCTCCGGCGGCGCGTCGGTCAGCCGGACGCGCGGCTGCCAGGGATCGCCCACGAGTTCGAGGTGCCGGCCGCCCGGGGCCAGAAGCGCCTCACCCGGCCGCACGATCTCCCCCTCGGTCGCCTCCCGCACCGGCAGCCCGCTCACCTTCGCCAGCCGCTCCGCGAGGTGGGCCGTGAAGAACGCTGGCATGTGCTGGACGATCACGATGGGCACACGGGCCTCGGGGACGAAGGCGGGAAGCACCTCCGCCAACGCCGTCGGACCCCCTGTCGACACGGCGATCACCACCCCCTGAATCCGCGCCGCGCGATCGGGCCGCGGAGGCGATGCAGGCACCGCGGCCCCGCGCGCTGCGGAAGCCCGCACGGTCGCCGCGGCACCGCCGGCGGTGCCGCGCGGCACGAGGGCCTTGATCCGTCCCGCGACCTCCGCGCGGATCCGCTCGGCCACCGCCTGAGCGTCGAGGCCGGCCGGCTTGGCGACGTAGTCGTTGGCACCCGCGAGGAGGGCGTCCACCGTGGCCTTCGCGCCTCGCTCGGTGAGGCTCGAAAACATCACGACCGGAAGCCGTCCGAATCGCCGGCGGATCTCGCGGAGCGTCGTGAGACCGTCCATGACCGGCATCTCGACGTCGAGCAGCACGAGATCCGGGCTCGTGGCGGGGATCGCGTCGAGACAGGCCTGGCCGTCCGCCGCGGTGCCCACGACCTTGAGTTCGGGATCGGCGGAAAGCGTCGCCGTGAGGATCCCGCGGATCGTGGCCGAGTCATCGCACACGAGCACCCCGATCGGAGCCCGCCCCGCGCCGGCCGCAGCCTCCTCGCGGCACACGCCGAGGTCCACGAGTTTCCGCACGAGTGCCGAGGCGGTGAACGGCTTGGCGAGATAGTCGTCGATGCCGGCCGCGTGCGCCAGTGCGATCCGGTCGGCGTCGTACTCCGTCGAGATCATCAGGATCGGCAGGTCGCGATGCGCGGGATCGCTCCGCAGCCGGCGGACGAGCTCCAGCCCGTCCATGACCGGCATGTGCCAGTTCACCGTCAGCACATCGGGCCGACCGGTGGCTGCCATCGCCTCGAGCGCTTCGGCGCCGTTGGCCGCCTCGGCGCACGAGAAGTCGAGATCCTGAAGCACGCGTGAGACGATGCTGCGGATCGGCTTGGAATCATCGACGACGAGGGCACGCACCGCTGGGATCCTCCATGACGCGGACGGGCTCGGCGCCCGTCATCCCGCCCGTTACTTCTTTCGATACTCCTCCACCAGCCGCTGCAGCGCCTGGGCCATCCGTGACAGCTCCTGCGAGGAAACCTGCGTGTTGGCAGCCCCCTCCGCGGTGCTCTGGGCGGCCTGGGCCACCTGCACGATGTTCTCGGCGATCTCCGAGGATCCCGTCGTCGCCTCGGCGATGTTGCGGCTGATCTCCCCGGTCGTGACCGACTGCTCCTCGACCGCCGCGGCGATCTTCGTCTGCAGGCTGTCGATCTGCTCGATCACCTTGCCGATCTCGGCGATGGCGGTGACGGCCCGCTGCGTGTCTTCCTGCATCGACTCGATCCGGGCGCCGATATCCTCGGTGGCCTTGGCCGTGTCGCGGGCGAGTTCCTTCACCTCGCTGGCCACCACGGCGAATCCCTTTCCGGCCTCACCGGCCCGGGCGGCCTCGATCGTGGCGTTGAGCGCGAGCAGATTCGTCTGCTCAGCGATCGACGTGATCACCTTGACCACGGCGCCGATCTCGTGGCTCGAACGACCGAGCGCGGCCATGGTGGTCGATGTGCCCGAGGCCATGTCCACGGCCCGCCGCGCGGTCGAGGCGGCATCCTGGGCACTGCGGGCGATCTCGTGAATGCTCGCCACGAGATTGTCGATGGACCCTGACACCGTCCGCGCGTTGCCGCTCACCTCCTCGGCGGCGGCCGACACGAGGTTCGCCTGGGCGGTCGTCTGCTCGGCGGCGGCGCTCATCTGCTGGCTGACGCTCGTGAGCTCCTCCGACGCGCTGGCCAGCGCGTGCGTGTTGTCGACGATGCCACCGACGAGCGTGGCCTGCCGCCGCGCCTCGCGCGTGAGCCGCTGGGCGATGAGCGTCGAGACGCCGAGCACGGCGGCGGTCGTGAGGCCGAACACGGTCAGTCCAAGCCGCAGGAGCCGGTGCACGGGAGCGAACACCTCCGTCGTGTCGATCTCGGACACGAGCGCCCAGCGTACGTCCTTCTGGCCACCGCTGGAGTCGCGATGCACGGTGATCGGCCGCCAGGATGTGAGCGACGGCTTTCCCGTGTAGTCGACACCGATGGCCGTGCCCGACGCGCCCTCATCGAGGGCGCTACGCACGGCGGGTGTGTCGAGCTTCAGTTTCGGCTCGATGATCGTCGTCTTGAATCCCATCTCTGCGGCGAACCGCGAGTTGCTGCGAAACATGCGGTCGGGCCCGATGGCATAGGTCTCACCGGTGCGACCCATGCCGGTTGTCTCCCCGATGACCTCGCAGGCACGGTCGATCGGCAGTTGGAACGCGATCACCCCCACCAGTTTGCGGCCAGAGAACAGCGGCGCCGCCAGGAATGAGGCGGGAATGTTCAAAGACGGGAGATGCCGGGCGAACGGCCCGTAGGCGACGTAGTCGCGTCGGCCGCTCGCCGCGGCCTCCTGGAAGGCGCGGCCGAGACTCGATGCGGACAGCGGCCCGCTCCGCAATGGCGACGCGAACTCGAACTCCTTGAACACGCTGTAGACGATCGTTCCCGTCTCGGCGTCGATCAGGTAGATGTCGGAGAGACCGTACGTGTCTCGCACCTTCCGCAGGTACGGGTGAATCTCCGCATGGACCTTCGTGTAGGTCGATGCGTCCGCGGCTGCATCGAGGCGGGATTTCTCTCCGATCGGATAGTCGTTGCGACGCAGGTAGAGGTATTGGAGATACGCCCCCTGGTCATCGAGTGCGTCGAAGTACGGCTGGGAGTCGGGATCCGAACCGACCTGCCGGCGATACTCGGCGGCGAAGTCACCCGTGTAGAACATGTGGAGCTCCCGCTTCGCCGAGGCCAACGCCGGTTCATCGACCTTGTCATCCGTGAGAACTGTCGCGTAGGCGTCGCGAAAGCGCACGAGCGCATCGACCGTCGTCTTGTCGTCGGCGACGACGCGCAGCTGCTCGTGGAGCGATTCGAAGTATCGCTCGACCGACTTGGCCGTCACGGCGTTCACCGTGTCGAGCTGCTTGAAGGCCTGCTCTTCGAGCGCCTGAGATGACGAGCGATAACTCGTCATGCCCATGAATGCCATCGGGATCAGCGATACTCCGAGCAACGCGAGCAGGAGCGGGTTGGCGAGAAAGGAATGCCAGCCGCCGCCGGCGGACGCGGCGGCGGTTTTACTGTCGGCCATGAGGGACTCCGAGCCTTTCTGGGGTCTGCGGCCGGGGCCGCACGGGCGATTGAATCATGCGCTGGGGATCGAGGAGATGCACGAGCCGATCTGGGGCGGCAAACACCCCTGTGACGGCGGCACCCTCGGTGGACGGCGACCTCGGCTCCTCGATCCGGTCCACGGGAACCTCGACGACGTCGAGCATCTCGTCGATGGCGAGGCCGTACCAATCGTCGTCGAGTGCAACCACGAGGTACGTCGCAGCGGTATCAGCCGTGGGCCTTTTCACCCCCACGCGCACCGCCGGATCGAGGATCGGGACGATCCTTCCGCGGAGGTGCAGGAGCCCGAGGATCGCCTCGGGTGCCAGCGGCACACGGGCGAGCGCGCCGCTGCCGCGGAGAACCTCGATTACCACGTCGGCCGGAACCGCGAAGCAGTCGGCGCCGACGCGGAACGTGCACGAGCGGATGACGGAGGACGCGGACATGACGTCGCTGGTGCGGGAGGGTGCGTTCACGGAGCCGCGGCCTCCACAGGGGCAGCGGCGTCGAGGTCGAGCAGTTCGGTGGCCATGCCGCCAAGCGACAGGATGCCCGCGACACCGTGGGTATCGACGGGATGGAGCCGCGACTCGGCCGCAAGCACGTCGACGATCGATCCGACGGTGATGCCGACGCCGCCGCGATGGTCGCCGAGCACGACGACATTGAGCGTCGCCGGCTGCGACGTGGCATGGCCACCGACGAGTTCGTCGGCGTCGCAGAGGGTCGTGAACAGGTCACCACGACGCACGACCCGCCGGCCGCCGGCCGACTCGATCGCGTCGCGTCGGTGCTGCTCGAGCCGTACGACCTCACCGAGCGGCACGGCCACGCGCCGGCCCGACGCCGTGCCGCACACGAGGTAGCGCTCGGCTGAGTCCGCGGTGGCCTCCGGGGCGGCCTGCGACTCGCGGATCATCGGCGGGATGTTCGCCGCCCGCAGGAGACCACGCAGATCGAGGATCAGCACCACACCCCCGTCGCCGAGCACCGTGGCCCCGGAGTACAGGCCGAGGCCCGACAGCAGGCTTCCGATCGGCTTGATGACGATCGTCGAGAGGCTGGCCGCATCGACGAACTCACCACGCCGAAGCCGTCCCGAGGCCGACTGCATGCCGTCCACGACGATCCCCAGCTCGCGGTCATCGACCCGCGCGAGCACCACGGTGCCCTCCTCACGGCACGCCGTGGTCGTGCGGATCCCGAGGAACTGGTCGAGGTACACGATCGGCACCAGCCTGCCGCGGACACGCATGACCGGGGCTTCGGCCAGCCCCTCGACGCGTGGCCCCGTGCGGTCGGCCTTCAAGGGCACGAGCTCGCCCACCGCCGATTGCGGTATCGCGAACCGCTCGCTGCCGCAGCGCACCACGAGCGCCGGCATGATCGCGAGGGTGAGGGGAACGTGGACGCGGACGGTGGTGCCGAGGCCGGGTGTGCTGCGAATGTCGATCGTGCCGCCGATGGCCTCGATGTTCGTGCGCACGACATCCATGCCCACGCCGCGTCCCGAGACGCTCGTCACAGCCGCGGCCGTCGAGAAGCCCGGTTCGAAGATGAACTGCAGCACCCGCTCGGCCGGCATCGTCGCGGCCTCGGCGGCGGAGACCAGCCCCCGGGCCACTGCCTTCTCACGCACCACCTCGAACGCGATGCCACCGCCGTCATCGGAGACCTCGATCGTGACGCGCCCACTCTCGTTGAAGGCCCGCAGCGCCAACCGGCCAGCACGGGACTTGCCCCGCGTGACCCGCACGTCGGGTGGCTCGATGCCGTGATCGACGGCGTTGCGAATGAGGTGGGTGAGGGGGTCGCGAATGCTCTCGATGAGCGTGCGGTCGAGCTCGGTATCGGCTCCCTCGATCACGAGCTGCACCTCCTTGCCGCACGACACGGCGAGGTCGCGAACCGTCCGCGGAAAGCGGTTGAAGACGTGCTCGACCGGCTGCATGCGGGTCTTCACCGCCGTCTCCTGCAGGGCGCTGGTGACGGTATTGATCCGCTGGGCGACCGCCTGCACCGCCGGATCATCGCTGTCGATGCTCCGCAGCTGGTTGCGGGCGAGCACCAACTCGCCCACGAGATCGAGGATCGAGGCGAGCAGATCGACGTCGACGCGCACGGTCGACTCGGTGGCCGCGAGCGTCGCGGGGGCGGTGCCGCCTGACGCAGCGCCGGCACGCGGGCTGCCGGTGGCGGATGGGACGAGCGGCTCCGCGGCCGCAGGAGGTGGCGGCACGACGCTCACCTCCGGGCGCACGGGTGCGGCCGCGGCGACGGCTGCCTCGACGACCGGTTCGGCCGGTGGCGGCGCGACGACCGAGGGGGGCGGAACGGGGGCAAGGGTGTCCGTCTCGGCTGCGGCGGCCGCGAGCGTGCGGGCGAGGTCCCGGTAGTCCTTGTCACCCTCGGTGCCGGTGGACTCGATCGAGCCGAGAATCGAGCGCACGGCATCGACCATCGAGTACAGCGTGCCGGCGATGCGGTCGTCGAGCGTGAGCCTGCCGTCTCGGAGTCGGCCGAGCAGGTGTTCCCCGCTGTGGGCCAGGGCGCCGAGCTTCGAGAACCCGAAGAAGCCGCTGTTGCCCTTGATCGTGTGGACGGTGCGGAAGACGCTGGCCAGCCGCTGCTGATCGGCGGGATCGGCCTCGAGCGCGAGGAGGTCCTTGTCGAGCTGATCGAGGTTCTCACTCGACTCGACCAGAAACTCCTCGATGAACTCGCGGTTGTCGCTCATCGTCAGCCATCAGCCCGGGGTGCGCCCGTGGGGTCATTCCTGGAGTGGCGACGGGGCAACCTGCGGCGACTTTACCGACGCATCCCGTCGGGAAATCATACCTCGCCCCGGGCCGTGGCCGGCTTGCCCGGACCCAAACTGGGGCGGGCACGTTCGCGACAATCCGCACGACCGTCATGAATCGCAGTGACGGCACATCAGCCGGCGGTGGCTGCGGCCTCGGCGGACATGGCGTCATCGACGAGCGGCCAGAGGGCGTCGATGTCGCCCTTGAAGATGTCACCGATCAGGATGTCGGTGATCAGGGGTTTCGAAACGGCGTGCTGCCGCACGAGATGGCCGAAGTTGAGGCCGTCATAGAATCCGCAGACGAGCCGCCGCATCCGATCCATGCCCGCGAGGTACTGGGGACCCCACGAACCGAGGGCCGCCGAGGACGTGTCGCCGCGTTCAAGCGCCGCCGCGATCGCGTCGGCGGCCACGGCCCCGCTCCTGAGCGCCAGCAGGATGCCCGACGAGTAGAGCGGGTCGAGGAACCCCAGCGCGTCACCGACGAGCACCCAGCCGTCCCCCGCCACCTGTTTCGAGCGGTACGAATACTCCTTCGCGGCCCGGTAGGGAGACACCCGTTCCGCGCCGGCGATCCGCGGCTGCACGCCTGGGCAGCGGGCGACCTGATCGTGGTAGATCCTTTCCAAGTCCTTGCTGCCGCCGTCCACGAACAAGTGCGAATGGTCCGCAACAACGCCGACACTGACGACGTCGTCGGCCAGCGGGATGTACCAGAACCAGCCGGCCTTCCCGGCGGTCTGCATGACGAGCGTGGCGCCGGCGTCGCGACCGGGTTCCCGACGCGCGCCGCGCCAGTAGGTCCAGATGGCCGACTTCTTGAGCGTGGCATCCCATTCACGCAGGCCGAGCCGATCGGGGATCAAGCTGCTCTGGCCGGCGGCATCGACCACCACGTCGGAGTGAATCGTCCGCTCTTCACCAGCCTCGTCCACGGCCCTCACGCCGACGGCCCGCCCAGCCTCGAACAGGACCTCGAGCACCCGCACGCCCTCGCGCACCTCGACGCCATGCCGCCGCGCGTTGTCGAGCAGCAGCTTGTCGAACGCGTCGCGTGTGACCTGCCACGTTCGCGAGCTCTCGTGCGGCTTGTAATCGGCGAAGTAAAACGGTTCCGATACCCGGCCGTGCTCCGAGATGAACTGGACGCTGTGCTTCTCCACGAACCTTCCGCCGCGGAGCTCCGGAAGCACGCCGAGCCGTTCCAACACCCAGAACGTTTCAGGGATGAGCGATTCGCCGATGTGATATCGGGGAAACCGCTCCCGCTCGAGCAGCACGACACTGCGCCCATGCTGCGCGAGCAGCGTTGCCGCCGTCGCCCCGGCCGGCCCACCGCCGATGACGATCACCTCGGGCACGACACTGCGTTGCATGGCGACTTCCCGCGCGGACTCGGGCGCGCTATCGCGGCACACCAGCCGCGATAGCGCACCCTCCGAATGGTAGACCAGCGTGAGGGGCCGCCCAGAGGGCCGCCGCCGGGGATCAGGTCTCGAACTGGCGCAGGGCCTCGAGGGCCGCGATCGCCCGATTCAGGCCGCCCATCTGGGTCACCACCTTCTTGGCGGCCACGAGATCCTCGACCGAGATCTTCGAGGCAGCCTTCACCCCCTTCGAGGGCGTCGCGGCGAGCGCCACCACGCCGCCGGCCTTCCGCCGCTTCCGCGGCTTGAAGCCCATCCGCTTGAGCACCATGCTCACCTGCGGACTCGACACGTCGATGCCCTGCTTCTTGAGCACACCGATGATCGTCACCGGTCGGGGCTTCTCGCCCTTGGCCTTCATGCCGGTGGCGACCTTGCGGATCTCCGCGGACTTGTTGACTTCCTTGGGCGTCTTCTTCTCCGCAGCCTTGTCGCTGGTCTTCTCGGCCATGTGTTTTCTACCTGCTCGGGGATGTGATATTACATTGACAACCGACGTGTCACTCGTTGAATACTAATCGTTGGTGCAGTATTCGCAAGGCCTCGGACCCTCTACCGTCGCACCCCGCGTCGCCCGGCCGCTCGACCGACGCGGCCCACACTCCCCGAACGGGGTGGTCGTGGAGTGATATCAACCTGCTGCTCGATGCGCTCCTGCTCGTGGTGTTCACGCTGCTGGGGGCGGTGTCCGTGATCGTGCGTTTCGTGTTCCCGCCGGGGCCGGCGGCGCGAGGCTGGCTGCTCTGGGGACTCGACTACGACGCCTGGAGCGGGATCCAGTTCGCGCTGGTGGCGATGCTCGCGGCAGGGATTCTCGTGCACGTGATGTTCCACTGGTCGTGGGTGTGCAACGTGATCGCGTCACGGCTCGCCCGTGACCGACGGGCGCGGGTAGACGACGGCGTTCAGACCATCTACGGCGTCGGGCTCCTGATCGCTTTGTTGAACGTCGTCGGCATCGCCGTCGCGGCGGCGATGCTCACGATCCGTGGCCCTGCGTAAAGGATGCGCCCGCCGCCTGTCGCATCATCGGGTCGGCGCGCCGCGATCGGCTCCGTCGGCGGCACAGAACGGGCATCCGGGCGCCGGACCGCCGGGGAGCGTCAGGAACGACGCCCCGCGCACGATCGATACGGCTCCCGTCGCCACGAGGCACCACGCGGCGGCGTGGTGCAAACGTCGGCGGGTGGCCACGGCGACGAGCGATCCGCCGAGCCCCACTCCGGCCATCGCCGGCACGGTGCCGGCACCAAAAGCGGCCATCGCGGCGGCGCCTTCCACCAGATCGTGCCGGCTCGCGGCGTAGGCGAGCATGCCGTAGAGGAGACCGCACGGCAGCAGTCCGGTGAACAGGCCGGCGAGGAACACGTCGACGACACTCCGGGCCGTGAGCAGACGCTTGAACGCGCCGGCGCCAGGGCAGCCGGCACCGGCGCCCACGCCGCGCCGGCGAAGCACGCCCGCCGCCGCGAGTCCCTGCCACACGAGCAGCACGCCCGCCGCGACCGCGAGCGCCGCCGGCACGTTCGTCCACGTGGGCAGCACTCGCATCGCCCGCGCGGCGGCGAACGCGGCCCCGGCGCCGAGCACGGCGTAGGTGAAGATGCGGCCGACGGAGTAGGCCATCTGCCGTCGCAGGTTCGTGCGCCAGTCGGCAGCGCCCGTACCCACGGCCAGCGCGAACGGGCCGCACATGCCCAGGCAATGAGCCGAGCCGAGCATCCCCGACACCACGAGCATCGGCCATTCGATCATGCCGGCACCCGTCCCATCTCGACGGCGACATCAGCCGTTTCCGACAGCGCCGGTGGATCGTCGGCACACCCCGCCAGCGCCAGCGACCCGGTGACGACCAGCACGCTGCTGGCCAGCATCGCCGCGGCCGCGACGGCCGGGTGGAGCAGCCCCGCCGCCGCCAGCGGGATGCACGCCGCGTTGTAGCCGAAGGCCCAGAGCAGGTTCCAGCGGATCGTCTTGTCCGCGCGCCGGGCGAGCGTGACGAGCCAGGGGAGATCGGCGAGATCGTCCCGCAACAGGCAGATCGCCGCGGTCCACCGCGACACATCGGCCCCGCACCCGAGCGCCACACCCACGTCGGCCGCGGCGAGCGCGGGCGCGTCGTTGATCCCGTCGCCGATCATCACCGAGCCCGGCCGTCCACGAACGAACGCCAGCTTCTCGGCCGGCAGGAGCGGTGCCTGCCAGCGGATGTCGAGCGCGGCGGCCACCGCCCGCGCCCGCCCCGCTCGGTCGCCCGAAAGCAGCCACACCTCCGCGCCGTCCGCGGCCAGCGCGGCGATGGCGGCGGCGGCCTCGGGTCGGATCGACTCGTCGAACGTGACGCGACAGGCGGCGTGGTCGCCGATCGCAAGCGTGCACGAGGGCCGGGCGTCGTCAGCGACGGTTGGTGCGGCCTCCCCGATCGCGGCGGCGATCCAGCGATCGCTGCCGAGCCGGGCCGGCGTGCCGTCGGCGAGCACCGCCTCGATCCCATGCCCGGGCACCACGTGGAGATCCTCGATGGCGACGATATCAAGGCCGCGCCGCGCCGCCTCGGTAGCGACCGCGCGGGCGAGGACATGCGTCGAGCCCGCAGCGAGCGCGGCCGCGACGGCGAGCGGCTCGCGTTCCAGCCCGCCGTCGAGGACGGCGACCTCGTGCACGCCGATCCCCGTCGTGAGCGTGCCGGTCTTGTCGAAGCAGAACGTGCTGGCCGCGGCGAGCCGGGTGAACGCGTCGCCGTCACGCACGAGGACGTGCCGTCGAGCCGCCGCGCCGATCGCGGCCCACAGCGCCATCGGCGTCGCGAGGCCGAGCGCACAGGGGCACGACACCACCACCACCGCGACGGCCGCGAGCGTGCCGGCCGCGATGCCCTCTCGCGTCCAGCCCGCGCCGGCGCCGTGGACGACGAACGCCGCGACCGCGGAAGCCGTCACGAGCGGCAGGAACCACGCCGCCACGCGCTCGGCGAGCCGCTGCCGGCGGCATCCGGCCGTGGCTGCGGCGGTGACCGCGCCGATGAGCTGCTCGAGCGTCCCCGAACCGGGCGCTGCCGTCACCTCCACGACGAGCATGCCGTCGACCACCGTGGTCCCACTGGCGAGCAGATCGCCCGGCCCCTTCGTCACCGGCACGCTCTCGCCCGTCACCGTCCGCTCGTCGATCGCCGACCGCCCCGTGACGATCCGGCCGTCGGTGGGCACGCGCTCCCCCGGCAGGACGCGCAGCCGTTCGCCGATCGCCACCGCCGAGAGCGGCACCTCCTCGTCGCCGCAGGCCGCAACACGCAGGACGCGGTCGGGCAACAGCGCGCGGAGCGCCCGCAGCGCCTCCGTCGTCCGGAGTTTGCCCGACGCTTCGAGCCACTTGCCGAGCGTCACCGCCACGAGCACGGTGCACCCGACCTCGAAGTAGACGTGCCCGGCATCGGTGAGCACCGCGTGCACCGACAGCGCGTAGGCCGCCGCCACGCCCACCGCGAGGAGCACGCTCGCCGCCGGCCGCCCCTGCCGCACCTCGCGGGCCGCGTCGGCGAACAGCGGCCCGCCGAGCAGGAGGAGCACCGGCGCCGAGAACAGCAGGCACGCGTGCCGGGCGAGGGCGTAGAGGGCGGTCGCCGCGGGCTCGTCGGTCGCCGCATCGCGCTGCGACCAGAGCAGCATCGTGAACACCATGACGTTCATGGTGAAGAAGACGGCGAGCCCCAGCCGCGTCATCGTCCAGCGCGACGCCCCCGTCTCCCCGCCAGCGTCGGTGATGGAGGCCGCGAACCGGCACCCGAAGCAGCAGTAGCGCGGGCCGTCGTCGGGGGCGGCGACGACCGGCAGGCCGCAATACGCGCAGGACGCGGACACCGGATCAACCACGAACGCACCTCACGACGGCGCGGGCGCCGCCACCCCTCACGGCCGCTGGATCAGTTCCACCTGCATCGCGGGCAGGAGGTAGCGGATCGTGTACGTCACCGCGAACACCCAGAACCCGATCCAGATGGCACGCACGTACCAGGGGATCTCGTTGCCGATGTAGTCGTGGTACCGGTTCTCGGCGTCCGGCGAGCCGCTCGAGCGCGGCGGGGGCGACAGGTCGGGCATCGTTCACATCCTCTCGTCGCGGTCGAGCAGACGCTCGTTCTCCAGGAAATCGACCTTGGGCCGCTCCACGTCGCGAAACATGCCGTTCCACGCCGCCCAGAGCAGCATGCAGAAGAACCCCGCACTCGCCAGCAGGTAGTTGAGGATGGGCGCCACGGCGAACTCGCCCCCCGACGCGCCGCGGTAGATGTGGACGAACTCCACGAACTTCCCCGCGAAGCCGTAGAGGCTCGGGATCAGGATCAGGACCGCCATCGCGGCGGTGATCCACGCCTGACGGCGATTCATCCCGGCATGGGTCCGGGCGCCGGCGGGAACCGGCGACGTGGCCTCACTCACCCCTCACCTCCGCCAGTTCCTCGTAGTAGGGATACTCGTCGAGCCAGCTCCCGAGCCATTGCACATAGGTGATCAGGGCCAGCCCGCGCCGGTTCGGCTTGTCGGGGCTGCCCGAGAAGAACCAGGGATACTCGGGCATCGGCGAGTTGTTCGAGACGAGCGTGGGCTGGAAGAAGTGCACCGCGTGCCAGTCGTTGCCGCGGCGGCCCCCCTCGCGTGACAGATCCGGGCCCACCCGCCGCGTGCCGAAGAGCACCGGCCGCTGCAGCTCGTTGTCATACTCCTCCGACCGTGACACCGGCCCGTAGCGCCGTGACTCGTTCGACACGGGCCGCACGAACTGGCTGTGACAGTGCCAGCAGCCCTCGCCCACGTAGAGCTGCCGGCCGAGCCTCAACGCCTCGGCGCACTTCTCCGCGGTCGGCTCGCCGAAGGCCGCCTTGAACGGCTCGGGATACCGCTCCGCCAGATCGCGAAACTGCGTCAGCAGCCGCTTGTTGACCACCTCCTCGGCGGTCTTCTCGGGCCGGTCCTTGTACATCAGCATCGGCACGGCGCCGTTGCCGAGGAACGCGAGCAGGAAGAACCCGATCCCGGCGATGAAGAAGATGCCCGACTTGCTCTCGAACATGATCGGCTCCGATGGCGGCGCTCGAGCCGCCGGGGCGGGAACGGGTCAGGCGGGTGATGCAGCCAGCGGACGCGTCGCGGGCGCGCCCGCCTCCGCGCCGCGCCACGTCATCCAGAGGTTGAAAAGAAAGCAGAGGAGCCCGGCGAACATCGTGAGGCCGGCGAACACGCGGGTGATCCAGAACGGCTGCGACCCGTCGGTGGAGGCGTCCCACGGCTGCAGGCTCGCCCAGTACCAGCCCTGAAAGATGCCGGCGAGCGTGAGGTCGATGAACATCACGAACAGTCCGCCCGCCGACAGCCAGTAGTGATATTCGCAGAGCGTGCGGCTGTACCACGGCCGGTGGAGGAGCCGCGGAACGAGGTAGGTCATGATCCCGAAGAGCCAGAGGCTGAACACGCCGAACATCACGAGGTGGGCGTGGCCGACGACCCAGTCGGTGAAATGGATGAGCTTCTGGAACGTGAGCGTGACCTGCAGCGCGCACTGGAAGCAGGTGATGAAGTAGAAGACCATCCCCGTGTAGAAGTAGCGGATCGGCAGGTTCGTGAAGAACTCCGAGCCCTTCTTGCCGAGCGTCCCGAAGAAGTTGATGACGACGGTCGCCACCACGAGCTCCACGGCGATCGTGGAGATCACGGCGCCGTACTGGAGGAACATCGGGATCGGCGTGTAGAGGAAGTGGTGGATGCCCTGGAGGGGATAGAAGAAGGCCAGCCCCCAGAAGCCCACGAGCGAAAGGCCGTGGCTCCAGATCGGTCGTTTGAGCAGGATCGGCACGAAGTAATACATGAGCCCCCAGCCCAGGGGCGTCACGAACAGGCCCACGAGGTCGTGGATGAAAAGACCGCCGATCGCGCCGGCGCTCGTGCCGGCCACGGCGTATTCGGGGAGGAGGTTGCCCATCGCATAGGTGAGGAACGTCCACACGAAGGCCGCCATGAAGTACCAGAGCGTGACGTACATCGGCCCCTTGCTCTTGCCGATCGGCACCATGAAGTTCACGGCCACGAGCGCCAGGCCCAGGAGCGCCACCGGATCGATCCAGAACGGCGTCTCACCCCACTCGAGCCCCTGCGCACCCAGATTCATCGGCAGGTGCCACTTCTTGGCCAGTTCGAGCAGCCAGGGCTGATCCTGGAACGTGGGGCCGAAGATGATGCCCACGGCCGTCAGCCCCACGATCGCCTGCCAGGCGACGAAGATGAACCAGCTCAGGGCCCGGCTGGCGACCTTATGAAACGTGAGCCGCGGCACGGCCCAGTGGAGCGTGCCGAGGAAGGCGTTGGCGAGGAAGCCGTAGGCCACGGCGTTGGTGTGGATCATCCGCCAGCGACCGGGCGAGAGCACTTCCACGCCCCGCAGCACGTTCCAGTGCACGAGCTGCAGGGCCATGAGGATGCCCGCCAGCATCGAGATCGTGAGGAATGTCAGCGCCGCGACGTAGTAGCAGAGGATGATCGGCTCGTCGACGAGGTCGTCGTGCGACGGCATGTCACGCGGCGGGGACGCGGCGGAGGTGGCGGCGGCCCTGGTCATGGCTGCTCCGTCTGCGGGCGGTAGGGATGAAACAGGCCCCACGGATAGAGCAGGGCCATCGTCCAGCCGAACACGAGGTGCGTGGCGAGCGCCACCCACCACGGCAGCTCCTGGTTGTCGATGATCCAGCTGCCGCCGAAGAGCAGCGGCTGCAGCCAGGCGATGAGTCCGTAGAAGTTGACGAGCCACACCGCCACCGCGATCGCCGAGGCGCAGGCGAGCCGGCCGAGGAGGCCTGCGTCGGCCGCGTAGCGCGTGAGCAGCACGTGAAACACGATGCCGAGGAGCATGCCCGTGGCGATGTAGAGCACGCAGCCCATCGCCAGCGCCAGGCCGTTGTCGAACGTCGGATCGAGGGCCTTGGCACCGAGGCCGAACGTGAGATACACGCGGATCAGCTGGAGCGGATCCTTGCCGGCCACCGTGGCACCGATGATGTTGAACATCAGGCTCACGAGCGCCGCCACCATGCCCAGGAAGAATCCCGCCGTGGCGTAGTAGGTGAGGTAGTAGCCCTTCTTCGCCCACGAGGCCACGGCCTCCCCGAACACTTCGGCATCCACTTCGGCCTCGAGCCGATCGGCCTCGGCCTGTAGTTCGGCGAGCCGGGCACGCTTCTCGGCGACGGTGTCGGACTTCATGGCGTCACGCTCCCGCGACCCGTCTCGCCACCGCGCACGAACTCGCGAACGTGACTGCGGTCGATCACCGCCTCGGCGTCGTCGGACGGCGCGGAGGCCGGCGCGGCGGGTGGAGGATCGGCAAGCCGACGGAGCGCGTCGTCGATCGTCTTCTGGGCATCGGACGGCACCTCGTTGTTCTCGATCACCGCCGTCACGAAGTGGACGAGGTGCCAGATGCGGTCGGACCGCTGCTCGGGCGTCTCGCCGATCGCGGTGTTGGGATCCTTCGACGAGGGCATCGGCGTGCCGTTGATGCCGGAATAGATCCGGCGATAGATGTCGATGGGACGCCGGCCGCCGTGGAGCATGCCCATCGCGAGATTCGCCGGATACGCCGTGCGGCCCCAGATGTCCTGCCCCACGTCGGCCGACTTGCTGCCACGGGCGTTGGGGCCGTGGCACTTCACGCAGTACAGCTCCGCGAAGGCGACCGCGCCCTGCTGCACGGTCTCCGGAGTCCGAGCCGGGTTCACCGTGACCGGCCGCACGATCTCCCCCTCGGCCTTGTCCCAGGAGTCGGCGATCTTCTGGACGTACCCAGCCACGGCCTCGGGATCGAAGTCGTCTCCTTCGTCGAGCTCGTCGATCGCCTCGCGGATGAGATCGATCTCGAGTTCGCCCCGAGATGCGAGCACCTGCACGTAATCGACCACCGCCTCGGCCTCCTCGTCGGACAGGAACCGGAAGGAGGGCATCGACGTGCCCTTCGCGCCGTACTTGAGGATCCGCAGCAGATCCTCCCGCCGCGGCTTCGAGCCACGCGGCGTCGAGGTGAACTTGAAGACGCCGTTGCGGTAGTCCCGGGGAGGCGGATTGAGAAACGCGCCGGCCGGGCCCTTGCCGTCGCCGGTCGTGCCGTGACAGCCCGCACACTGCTTCGTATAGACCTCGCGACCGAACGCGAGATGCCGTCGGTCTTAGCCCGGAAGATCGGTGCGCGGAATCGGCTTCACAGCGGCGCCCTCACCCGCGGCAGCCGGCACGGCCGCAGACTCATCCGGCAGCGCCATCCGCGGATTCGCGGGCGTGCCATGGAACATCGCCAGATACTCGGCGATCTGCTGCTTGTGCTTCGCCGGAAGGTCGAGCTTCTCCGCATCGGCGCGGAGGGTGTAGGCCACGTCGGCCACACGCGAGCATCCGGAAGACACGGCCGCGAGGAGGACGAGCGCGACGGGAACGGTCGAACGCATGGATGGTCAGCGAGCCGGGAGAGGGCGTCGCGTGACGCGACGACGGGTGAAAAATAAGTCGCGATACGCGGTCGTGCAATCGGATTTCACGCATGAATTGCCGCACGATCGCATGCGAGAAAGCGCGGACTGCGCCGATCGTGCGCATGCCACAGGGGATGCGTTTTATTGTCGGCGCCATGCGAAAAGGCCTGACGACCTCCGCTGATCGCGCCGCATGTCCGAGCGGGCGCGTGCCGACCGGAGCGCTGCTCCCGTCGGCCTACTCCTGCAGGTTGAACAGCCGCCGGAGCGCGTCGAGAAGCCCGTGAGGAGGCCCAGCGTGGCTCTCGTTGCGGAGCGAGGCGAGCGGCGGGTGGAGCATCTTCGCCGCATAGCGCTCGAACGCCTGGCGGATCTCCTCGCGGTCGCCGGCGGCGAGATGCGGCAGCCGGCGAAACAGTCGTTCGAGTTCCGCGGAGCCGGTCTCATTCCAGCCGGCGCGGAGCTGCTCGATGACCGGCGCCGTGGTGCGATGGTGGACGTCGCCCATGAATCGTCGCGTCTCCTCCTCGACGATCGCCAGGGCCTGGGGAATCTCCCGCTGGCGACGACGACGATTCGCCTCGCACGCCGCGGCGAGATCGTCGACGCAGTACAGCCATACGCCGGGCCGCGTGCCGATCGCGGGATCGAAGTCGCGCGGCACCGCGAGGTCGAGCACGACGAGCGGGCGTCCCTCCCGATGCGCCGCCGCGCGGTCGAAAAGGTCGAGCGACACGACGGGCTCACTCGAGCCCGTCGTGCTCACCACGAGTTCGGCGGCGACGAGTTCGCGCTCGAGATCGGCGAACTCGGCCGGCCGCGCATCGAGCCGCGAGGCCAGGTCGGTCGCCCGGGACGCGGTGCGATTCACGATCACCACGTCCCTGGCCCCTGCCTCGCGGAGGTAGCGGAGCGTCTCGGCCGCCATCTTCCCGGCGCCCACGAGGAGCACCCGTTTGTCGTCGAACCGCTCGAACACGCCGCTGGCGAAGTCGGCCACCGCCACGCTCGGGATCGAGACCCGCTCGCGGCCCAGGGCCGTCTCGGCCGCCACCCGCTTGGCGGTGCGCAGGGCCGCCTGGAACATGCCCGCCGTGAGCGGTCCCGTGGTGCGGCTGTCCTGCGCGAGCGCCCAGGCCTGTTTCACCTGCGCCAGGATCTGCGGCTCGCCGAGCACCATGCTGTCGAGTCCGGCCGCCACGCCGAAGAGGTGACGCGCCACGGCCTCGTCGCGTTCCCGCCCCAGCACCGGCGCCAGCGCCTGCGCGTCGAGCCCCCGGCACTCCGCGAGAAACGACACGAGCTCGTCGTGCGGCGGCGCGGCCGCGTCGGCCTCGCCCGCGGCATAGAACTCGACGCGATTGCAGGTGGAGAGCAGCACGCCCTCGCGGCCGGGGAAGCGATCGCGAAAGCGTTCCAGGGCCTCGGCCGCCTGATCGGCCGTGAATGCCAGTCGCTCACGCAGCGCGAGCGGCACCGTGCGGTGCGTACCTCCGACGAGCGCGAGCGTCATGGTGTCGCCTCGACGCGCATCGCCGGCGCGGCGGCCGCCGGGCGGCCGTGCTGGGTCGAACCGAACAGGCCCCAGAGGATCGACCCGGCCATCACCGCCAAGCTCACAAGCGCGAGCCACGCGGTGGTCCGCCCGCCGTCGGGACGGCGCCGCGCCGTCGATGTCATCCAGTCGGCCACGATGAGCCACGCCACCACCGCGGCCATCCGCAGCACGACGGGATCGGTCCAGGGAACCGTCTCGATGAGCCCTCGCCGGCGGTTCACGGCGTTGAGAACGATCCCTGACACGAACCCCGCGGCCGCGGCCCAGGCGGCGATCGCGGGCGTGCGGGCGGTGACATGGGCGAGCCGTTCGAGACTCGGCATGCGGAAGCCCTGCAGGGGCGCCTGTTTCCGCGCCAGTCGGCCCGCCTGGATGAGCCACATGAGCCCGGCGATCGCTCCGAGCACCACGCTCACGCTCCATACCAGGTGAAACCCGCCGTGAATGCGGCCCCAGAACCGCGAGGCGGCGTCGTGGAGAAAGGGCTCGCGGCTGGCGAGGGATGCCGCCCCCACCAGGGCGAGCACCACCGGCAGCAGGAAGAGGCCCACGGGCGTGCGCGGATTGGCGATCGTGAGCCAGAGATAGCCGGCCGCGAGCAGCCAGGCGGCCAGCAGGTACCAGTCAAACGGACTGGAGAGCGGAACGGTCCCCGAGGAGACCGCTCGCCAGCCCAAGAACAGCGTGTGGGCGACGAGTCCGGCCGCCGCGAACGTCACCATCACCGCGCCGCGGACACCGGAGCGAAACACGAGCCGCGACGCCTCGCAGGCGAGGGCGACCGCGTAACTCGCCGCGAAGCAGACGATGGAGATGCCGGAAAGAAAGGGGGCCATGCGGAGTCCGGTGGTCGGAGCGAACCCCTCTATTGTAGTTGCGGGCGCCGCTCTGCCGATGCCCATCCTTCGCCATATACTCGGCTTCGATGCCAGCAGCCCCCATGCCCCCGTCGCCGTTCGTCAAGGCCCCGGATCCGCTCTTCCTTCGGGCCTGCCGCCTCGAGCCGGTCGAACGCACCCCCGTGTGGCTGATGCGCCAGGCCGGCCGTTACCTCCCCGAGTATCGCGCGATCCGCGACCGGGTGGGATTCATGGATCTGTGCAAGACGCCGCGGCTCTCGGCCGAGGTGATGATCGCGACCGTGCAGCGTCTGGGCGTGGACGCCGCCATCATCTTCAGCGACCTGCTCCCGATCCTCGAGCCGATGGGCCTCGATCTGGAGTTCGCCCAGGGCGAGGGACCGGTGATCCACAACCCCGTGCGCTCGGCGGCCGACGTCGATCGCGTGCGCGAGCTCGACGACGTCGATCGCGTGGGCTTCGTGATGGACACCGTCCGCGCCACGCGTGCCGGGCTCGACGCCTCGATTCCCGTCATCGGGTTCGCGGGGGCCCCGTTCACGCTCGCCGGCTACTGCATCGAGGGGGGCACGAGCCGGGCCTGGCTCCACACCAAGTCGCTCATGTATTCCCACGAGTCGGCCTGGCACGATCTTCTCGCCCGGATCGCCCGGGCGGTGAGCCGCTACCTCGTGGCCCAGATCGACGCCGGCGCACAGGTGGTGCAGCTGTTCGACAGCTGGGTGGGTTGCCTCTCTCCCGAAGACTACCGCCGCTACGTCCTGCCACACAGCCGAGCGGCCTTGGCCGAGGCGGCGAAGCGCGCCCCGACGATCCACTTCGCCACCGGCAATCCCGCGCTCCTCCCACTCCTGCGCGAGGCGGGCGGCTCGGTGATCGGCATCGACTGGCGGATCGACCTCGACGTGGCCTGGGCGGCGGTCGGCCACGACCTCGCCGTGCAGGGGAACCTCGATCCGGCGATCCTCCTCTCCGACCGCGACACGGTCCGCCGGCGGACACGCGCGGTGCTCGACCGCGCGGGCGGGCGACCGGGCCACATCTTCAACCTCGGTCACGGCATCCTCCCGCAGACGCCGGTCGAGAACGTCCTCGAACTCGTGGCCACCGTGAAGGGCTCCTGACGCGTCGCCGATGCGGCCCTCGCCAGCGTCGGCACGGACGGGGTACAACTGCGTGCTGCGCTCTCGGGCCCGATTCACGGGATCCGGTGTCGTCGCAGCGCCACCGTCACCCCGAACCCGCAGCATGAAGACTCTCGAACAGCGGCTCTTCCACCTCTTCCCCTCCGCCGACGTCGCCAAGGCTCGCACGATCACACCGGCCTCCGTCGCCTGCCCGCGCGTGGGACAGGTGCGGGCCACCGTCCGGGCCGGTGACGGCGACGAGCACGAGGTGGAGCTCGCACTCTCGGCCCACCGTCGCGGCGGCATGACGCTCGAGACCCGCTGCTCCACCCCCGAGGGCAGGGCCGGCCGGCCGTGTGCCGTGCTCGCGGCGGTGCTCCTCGAAGTGGATCGGCGACGGCTCCTCTCGGGCGTGCACGACCAGACGCCGATCACGCTCGACATCGTCGCCGACGACGCGACTGCGGACGACACCCTCGCCATCGCGACGTCCGACGACGAGCCGCCCGCCGATGATCCGGGCGACCGCGAGGCCACCGCCGAGAATGGCGTCGCCCCGTGGACGCCTCCCGCCGCGGCACGACGCGGCGCGGTGCGGCTGCCCCCCTGGGCCAGCGAGCTCGAGGAGCGGCGGCGGCTCGTCGAGCCCGCGGTACGGTCGCACGGCGTCTCGATCCCCGACCCCCGGCGCTCGGGGGGCGCGCTCGTGTTCCTCCTCGATCTCGCGGCCTCGTCCGAGGCGCGGTCGGCCGTGATCGTGCCCGCCCGGATGCAGCTCGACGTCGCCGGCAACGCCACGGGCCGCCCGCGATCGATCGTGATCGGTCCCGGCGAGGTCGAGTTTGATCAGCTCGATCCGCAGGAGCGATCACTCGTCGAACGACTCGTCGGCGCGACCGCGGCCGGCGAGGTGGGACTCCCCGAACCGCTCGAGCGGCGCACGATCGCACGGATCGCCGTCAGCCCGCGGTCGGCGGCCACGCATCTGGCGATGCTGTGCGAGGCCGGCCGGCTCGTGATGCAGCCGGAGCCGCGGCGCGATCCCGAGCGGGTCGTTCCCCTGTTTTGGGACGGTGGCCAGCCATGGGAGTTCGCCTTCGTGCTCGAGCCCGACGACGACGCCCTCGCGTCGTCGCGATCACGGTCGCGGGCCAGCGACGCGTCCGACGACGACGTGCCACTTCCGCGGCCTGCGAAGGCCACCCTGCGCGGCATGCTCGTGCGAGGCAGCGAGCGCCGCCGCCTCGACGAGCCGCGGGCGGTCCTGCGGGCGGGCCTCGTCGTGTTTCCCGACCGGATCGCCAGGCTCAAGCCGCTCGGCGACGATGCCGCCTCGTCCGCGACGTCACCGGGTTGGATGGAACAGTTCGAGTGCCGCGGGCCGATCGAGGTCTCTGGCGCGCAGATCGACGGACTCGTGGAGCGCCTGGCGCTCCTGGCCGACGTGCCGAGGCTCGTGCTTCCCGCCTGGACGGGCTGGCGCATCGAATCGGGCGCACCCCAGCCCAAGCTCGTGCTCGACGATTCACCCGCGGTTTCGGTCGATGATGAACCGCGAGGCGGCGGCCGGCGGCGCACCCAGGCCCGCGTCCATCTCGCCGGGCGGATCTGGTTCGACTACGCAGGCGTGACGATCGCCGCCGACGACCCGGCTGGCGGGGCGGCCGACTCGTCGCGACGGGTGTTCGTGCGCCGCGACCGCGCGGCCGAGCGCGAGACGCTCACGGTCCTGCCTCGGCACGGCGCCACCGCCGCCCGCGGCCAGCCGCTCGATGCCGACGTACCCCACCACGTGGAGATCCCGCGCACGCGGCTCGACAACTCCGTGTCGCAGCTCGCCGCGGCAGGCTGGCTCGTCGAGGTCGCGGGTCGCCGCTACCGGCCGGCCGGGAGCGTGGCCTGGAACGTGACGAGCGGGATCGACTGGTTCGAGCTCTCGGCGGCGATCGATTTCGGCGGCGTCGCGGCCGATCTGCCGGCGCTCCTCGAGGCGCTCGCCCGTGGGACCCGGTCGGTCGAGCTGCCCGATGGCTCGATCGGCATTCTCCCCGACTCGTTCGCCCGTGAGTTCGAACCGATGGCGGCGCTCGCGCAGCGGCACGACGGCAAGCTCCGCTACGGCCGGATCCAGATGGCGCTGCTCGATGCGCTCCTCGCGGGTCAGCCTCACTCGCACGTCGACGAGGCCTTCGACCGCCTGCGCGAGCAGCTCGCGACCGGCGAACAGCCCGAGGCGGAGCCGGAGCCCGCGGGCTTCCAGGGAACGCTTCGGCACTACCAGCGCGAGGGGCTCGGCTGGCTCGTGTTCCTCGAGCGACTCGGCCTCGGCGGCTGCCTCGCCGACGACATGGGCCTCGGCAAGACGATCCAGGTGCTCGCGCTGCTGGCGCGCCGACAGGCGGAGATCGCCGCCGCGGGGCTGCCGCACCGGCCCTCGCTCGTGGTGGTGCCGCGGAGCCTCGTCTTCAACTGGATCGAGGAGGCGCGGAAGTTCGCGCCGGGGCTCAAGGTGGTGAACCACACGGGCACCACGCGGGCGGACGACGCCGGGCCGCTCTCCGACTGGGACATCGTCATCACCACCTACGGTACGCTGCGCCGCGACATCGTGACCCACCGTGAGACCGAGTTCGACTACGTGATCCTCGACGAGGCCCAGTCGATCAAGAACGCCGCCAGCCAGGCGGCCAAGGCCTGCCGACTCCTGCGTGCCCGGCATCGGCTCGCGCTCACCGGCACGCCGGTCGAGAATCACATCGGCGAACTCTGGAGCATCTTCGAGTTCCTGAATCCCGGACAGCTCGGCAGCGCCGCCCGGCTGCGGAAGTTCCTCGCCGACGGCCGCGGCAGCACCGAGATCGTGGCCCGCGCCGTGCGGCCCTACCTCCTGCGTCGCACGAAGGCGCAGGTGCTCTCCGACCTTCCCGAGAAGACGGAGCAGACGCTCTTCGTGGAGCTCGGGGAGACGCAGCGCAAGGCCTACGACGAGCTTCGCGAGCATTTCCGCGCCGAACTCGCCGGCCGCATCGGCCGGATGGGGATCGGCCGCTCGCGGATCGCGGTGCTCGAGGCGCTCCTGCGGCTGCGGCAGACGGCCTGCCACGCCGGACTCGTCGATCCCACGCGGGTGGACGAGTCGTGCGCGAAGCTCGACACGCTCCTCGAGCAGCTCGACGAGGTGCTCGACGAGGGGCACAAGGTGCTCGTGTTCAGCCAGTTCACGAGTTTCCTGGCGATCCTGCGCCGGCGCCTCGACGAGAAGAAGACGGTGTACGAATACCTCGACGGCCGGACGACCGACCGACAGGCGCGGGTGGTGCGGTTCCAGGAGGACCCCGATTGCCGGCTGTTCCTCGTGAGCTTGAAGGCGGGGGGCCAGGGTCTCAACCTCACCGCCGCCGACTACATCTACATCCTCGACCCATGGTGGAACCCCGCCGTCGAGGCGCAGGCCGTGGACCGGGCGCACCGCATCGGTCAGACGCGTCGCGTGTTCGCCTACCGCTTGATCGCCAAGGGTACGGTCGAGGAGAAGATCCTCGCCCTCCAGGACCGCAAGCGGGAGTTGGCCGAGTCGATCGTGCGGGCCGACGAGAGCATGATCGCGAGTCTCACCCCCGAAGACGTGGAACTCCTGCTGTCGTGAGCCGCCGCCGGCCGGCCGCTCACGAAAATCTCACGCCTCGCGGTCATGATCGTCGGCACACTTATGCTGGAGATCTGGAAGGTTCCGGGTCTCCGGTCGCATGGAGGCCCACCGACCATGAACGGCTACTTCACCCAGCCCGTTGCAGAGGCGCACCACGTGCCCCACAGGAGCCGGAGTTCCCCCGAGCAGGTCAAGACTCGCGTTCTCGTCGTCGACGATGAGGACGATCTCCTGGAACTCGTGCGGTACAACCTCACGAAGGAAGGGTTCGCGGTCGACTGCGTCGGCAGCGGAGAGGAAGCCCTCAAGGCGGTGCGCCGACAGGCCCCTGACCTGATCGTGCTCGACCTCATGCTCCCTGCGGTCGATGGCCTCGAGGTCTGCCGTCGCCTCAAGGGAGACCCGAAGACCCGCGACGTCCCGATCATCATGCTCACCGCCAAGAGCGAGGAGAGCGACATGATCGCCGGGCTCGACCGCGGGGCCGACGACTACATCGCCAAGCCCTTCAGCCCGCGCGTCCTCACGGCACGGATCAAGGCCCTGCTGCGGCGCGAGGACTCCCGGCGCCGTGAGGAACTCGATACGACGATCGACGTGCACGAGCTCTCGATCCATCCCGGCCGGCACGAAGTGACCCTCGCCGGTCAGCCGGTCGATCTCACATACACGGAGTTCGCCCTTCTGACGTTCCTCGCGAAGCGGCCCGGGTGGGCCTATACGCGGACGCAGATCGTCGATGCGGTGAAGGGCGAGGATTATCCCGTCACCGAGCGGTCGGTGGACGTGCAGGTGGCGGGCCTGCGCCGCAAACTCGGCGAGTTCGGCGTGTACATCGAGACGGTCCGCGGGGTCGGCTACCGCTTCAAGGGCTGATGCCGATCACGCGGCCGGGAGGCGCCGCGGTTCGGGAACGCCGTCGGGTGCTTTTCGGCCGGCGCGGGGCGTGCGAGACTCGATCCTGATGGGCGCCCGCTCCGGCAGGGTGCCTGACGCTTCCGCCCGTTCCCCCCTGGCAAGCCGATGCCTCGCACTCGCCTCGTCTGGCACCTGTTCTCGGGGTGGTGTGTCGTGGTCGTCGCGGTGCTCGCGGCCTGCTTCTGGATCGCGGGCGTGCAGCTGGCGGGCATCGTCGCCGAAAGCCAGCGGCGGCACGTGACGGAGGTGACTCGGGGACTCGCGGCGACGCTCGCGGCCACGGGTGCCACGGATGCCACGGCGGCCGCCCGGCTCGAAGGCATCCTGCGCGACTCGCTGGGAGTCGATTTTCTCCTCCTGCCGCTGTGTGCCGGCCGGCTTGACGATTCGGTCGATCCCGACACCCGCGCGCTGGCCGCGGAAGTGATCGCCGGCGGCGTCGCGACATCAAGCCGTTACCACGTCGTCTCGGGCCGCCGGAGCCTCATCGTCGCCGTCCGGGTGGGATCGGCTGCCAACCCCAGCGGGATCCTCCGCGCCACGGCCGACACCGCGGCGGCGGACCGCGATCTCGCGGGCTGGCAGCGGAAGCTCCTCGCGGGCTGCCTGGCGACCGGGGCCATCGCACTCGCCGCCGGCTACGCGCTGGCCCGGCAGGTGAGTGGCTCCATCGAGGAACTCAACACCGCGGCACAACGGCTCGCCGCCGGCGACGTCGCGGCGCCGCTGCCGACGGCGGAGATCGCCGAGGTCGCCGGAATCACGGCCGCACTGGCACGCGTGCGCGAGCAACTCGTCGAACGCGGCCTCGTGATCGGCCGACAGGGCACGCAGCAGGAGGCGGTGCTCGGAAGCATGATCGAGGGCGTGCTCGCCATCGACGCACGGCAGCGCGTCGTCGGGCTCAACCGGGCAGCCGCGGAGCTGCTCGGCGTCGATCCGTCACATGCGGCCCGCCGTCCACTCCAGGAGGTGATCCGCAACCCGGACCTTCGGCGGTTCGCCCTCAAGGCGATCGACTGCCGCGATCCCGTGGAGGACGACCTCGTGATCCGCGGCCCTCGCGATCGCACGATCCGCCTGCGCGGCACGGCGCTTCGCGACCTGTCGGGCGAAGGGGGTGCGGTGATCGTGCTGAACGACGTGACCGACGTGCAGCGGCTCGAGACCGTGCGCCGCGACTTCGTGGCGAACGTGTCGCACGAACTCAAGACGCCGATCGCCTCGATCAAGGGCTTCGTCGAGACGCTCCTCGACGGCGCGATCGACGATCCCGAGGACGCCCGCCGGTTCCTGGCGATCGTCGGCCGCCAGGCCGACCGTCTCGCGGCGATCATCGAGGATCTTCTCGCCCTGTCGCGCATCGAGCAGAGCGAGGGCAGGGGCAACCTGCCGGTGGAGAGCGTGACGCTCGTCACGGTGATCGCGGCGGCCGTGGGCGACTGCGAACCGCGGGCGGCGGATCGCGAGATCCGCCTGGAGACGGAATGCCCCGACGACCTCGTCGCCAACGTCAATGCGCCACTCCTCGAACAGGCCGTGATCAACCTTGTCGATAACGCGATCAAGTATTCCGAACCGGGACGAACCGTGCGGGTGGCCGCGGCGGCCGAGCCCGACGAGCGTGGGGAGCGGTCGCTCGCCATCCGCGTGCACGACGAGGGCTGCGGGATCGACGCCGATCATCTGGCGCGGGTCTTCGAGCGCTTCTACCGCGTGGACAAGGCGCGGAGCCGGCACCTCGGGGGCACCGGCCTCGGACTCTCGATCGTGAAGCACATCGTGCAGGCCCACGGCGGCACGGTGGTCGTGGAGAGCACGCCCGATGTCGGCAGCGTGTTCACGATCCGGCTTCCGCGGGCATAGCGAGCCGGCCGCTTCATGCCTTCCCGCGATGGGAGTGGAAGTCGAGAATCTGCTGCCAGGCCTCCTCCGGCGTCTCGGCGTACGTGAACAGGTCGAGGTGATGGTCCGCGATCACCCCGGTGTCGGCAAGGAAGCCGAAGTCCACCACGTTCGACCAGTACTCACGACCGTAGAGGATGATCGGCACCGGCTGCATGCGGTGGGTCTGGCGGAGCGTGAGCGTCTCGAACATCTCGTCGAGCGTGCCGAAACCGCCGGGAAAAAGCACCACGGCCGCGGCCCGCAGGATGAAGTGGAACTTCCGCAGCGCGAAGTACTTGAACTGGAAGCAGAGCTCGGGCGTGATGAACGGGTTGGGCTGCTGCTCGGCAGGGAGCTTGATGTTGAGACCGATCGACTTGCAGGCCACGTCGAAGGCGCCGCGGTTGGCGGCCTCCATGATCCCGGGCCCGCCCCCCGTGATCACGACGTAGTCGCGCTCGTCCTCGCACTGGTTGTCGATGGAGACGATCCGTGCGAACCGCCGGGCTTCGTCGTAGTAGCGGCTCATCGCCAGGAGCCGCTCGGCCCGCTCGACGTCACGGGCCAGCTTGCGGTCGCCGATCGCCATCTGGGCCGCACGGCGCGCCTCGGAGAGCCGCCGCTCGGCCGCCGTCCGCTCCACGATCTGCGTGCCGCCGAACACGATCACCGTCGACTTGATGTTGTCGGCGGAGAGGGCGATCTCGGGCTTGCCGAGTTCGAGGAGCATCCGCACGCCGCGCATCTCCTCGCGGGTGAGCAGCTGGGGATCGTCCTGCGCGAGCGAGTAGCTCGGCGATCCGAGAATCCGCTCCATGTTCTCCGCGACGAGGGCCACGTCGTCGCCGAGCACGGTGTCGGGAAGGATGCTGCAGGCCTTGGTTTTCTCCGGCGGGCTCGGGGGGGCCGCATCGCCGCCGGACGGGGGAGTCTTCGCCATGGTGCTTCGGTTGGGGGTCGCGGTGGGGTCAGACGTCGAGGTCGATGGTCTCGCCGAGGCGGGCCACGTGCGTGTCCCAGCCCCGACTCGTGTGGAGAAACTCGGCCATGCCGCGGGCGGCGGGGGGCTCGCCATGCACGAGGAACGTCCGCCGCGGCGCCGGCATGGGGGCGAGCCAGCGGCCGATCTCGTGCCGGTCGGCGTGGCCGGAGAGTGCGTCCACCTTCCGCACGGCGGCCCGCACGGGAACGTCACGGCCGTGGATCCGCAGGAACTCGGCGCCGTCGAGCAGGCTCCGCCCGCGCGTGCCCTTGGCTTGAAAGCCGGCCACGAGCACCGTCGTCTTCGGATCGGGAAGCCGCTGCGCGAGGTGGTGGAGAATCCGGCCGCCATTCATCATCCCGCTCGAGGCGATCACGATGCCGGGTCCGCGGTGGCCGTTGATCGCCTTCGACTCCTCGGCCGTCCGGGACATGCGTACGAAGGGACTCGCGAGCGACTCGGCGACGCCCTGCATCTTGGCCTCCGAGAAATCGTGCTCGTCGCGGTGCTTGCGGAACACCTCCATCGCGTCGACGGCCATCGGCGAGTCCACCCACACGGGCGTCTCCGGCACACGGCCGGCCGCCATGAGCGTGCGCAGCAGGTACACGAGCTGCTGGCAGCGGCCGATCGCGAACGACGCGACCAGCATGACGCCACCCCGGCGGATCGCCTCGTTGGTCACGGCCTCGAGTTCGTCGAGCGGCTGGGCGGGCGTATGGTCGCGGTCGCCGTAGGTGCTCTCGCACACGAGGTAGTCGCACGCAGGAGGTGCGATGGGATCCTTGTAGAGCGGCGCGTCGAACCGGCCGACGTCGCCTGAGAACACGATCCGCACCGGCTCGGCCGCCGCCTCCCGGGCGGCCTCCATCTCCACGAATGAACTGCCGAGCATGTGCCCGGCCTCGTGGAACCGGCAGCGCACGCCTTCGGCCGGCGCGAACCATTCCTCGCGGGGCACGGTTCGCACCAGCCGCAGGGTCCGATCGACGTCCCGCTCCTCGTAGAGTGGCAGGGCCGGGCGGTGTTTCGAGTAACCCTTGCGATTGGCGTACTGCGCGTCCTCCGCCTGACACTTGGCGGAGTCGTAGAGGAGGAGACCGAGCAGGTCGGAGGTGGCGGGCGAGGTGATGATCGGGCCCCGAAAACCCTCTCGCGTCAGTCGCGGCAGGAATCCCGAATGGTCGATGTGACCGTGCGTGAGCACCACCGCATCGATCGAGGATGGCGGCACGGAGAACCGCTCCCAGTTCCGCTCGCGCAGCTCCTTCTCCCCCTGGAAGAGTCCGCAGTCGACGAGCACACGGCGGCCCCGCGCCTCGACGAGATGCCGCGAACCCGAGACCACGCCCGCCGCACCGAGGAATGTCAGCTTCGCCATGCTCGCTCCAGGCTGTGGTCGGAACGCGGTCGATGCAGGTCAGGGTGCCGTGTTCCCCGCGTCCGTCGCCCGGCCGACGATCGTGCGCCCCGAGAAGGCGATCGTACCCTCGCCCAGGGAGAACGCGTCGAGCACCAGCGTGGGCCCGTCGGGCGCAGCCGCCTCGGAAATGTAGACCACAAGCACGCTCCGGCCGTCCAGCCGGACCGACGACGTGGTGAGTCCGGCCCCCGCGATCCGTCGCCGAACCTCGGCGAGCACCGGTCCGCGCGGCAGGGGGAGTGCCCCGAGGCCCGCGTCGGCGATTTCAATGGCCAACTGGTTGGGCCCGCGCAGATGGAGATCGATGGTCGCCCACGCCACGGTCGAAACGCCCCACCTGCCGAGGCGGATCCCCACGTCGAGCCTGCCCGGGGCGATCCTGATCCGCGGGGCCGTCGCGACGTTCGGCAGCAGCGCCCCATGGTTGCGTGGCAGATCGACCGCCAACCAGGCGTTGATGTCTCGCTCCAGAAGCGCCGCCTCCCAACGGCCCTCTCGGCGGACGGCGGCGTGGAGCGCGGCCAGATCGCTCATCAGCCGACGGGCCGCCTGCTCCTGTGTCGGGGCCGCGATGTCGGGCGGCTCGACACGGTCGCGATAAAAGGCCGGCTCGTGCCGCGCGATCGCCCCAAGCACGACGGCGGCGGCGACGAGCGTCGCGGCGACCGCGGCGAGTATCCGACTCCAACCCAGCCCGGGGAGGCGAGCGGACGGCGGATGTTCCATGACGCCATCGAGTTCGGAGCCGGATGGGGCGTCGGCAGATGGGGGGATCATGCCACGATTCTGCCGCGGCGGCGGCCGGCATCCCAAGCCGGGATCCGACCAGCCGCCGGGGCTGCGAAACGCGGCAGCCCCGGCGGCGTCGAGTTCACGATATCAGCCCGCGAAGCCCAAGAGTCGCGGGATGGGCAGTTCAGCCGCGGTCTCGATCGTCACGGTACCGAGGGTGTCGTCCTCGAGTTCGTCGCGCAGCACCCGCACGTGCGGCGGCGCCTCGATTCCGATCCGCACCTTGTCGCCGCTGACGCGAACCACCGTCACCACGACCGACTCCCCGACCCGAATCCGTTCGTTCTGCTTGCGTGAGAGCACGAGCATCGAGCCCCTCCGTTCTGATTGTCTGGGATGAATGGTCTTGCTGGAGATGTAGCAGATGTGATGTACAAATGTCAACGTACCGGCCGCGGCACCACCCGCGAGCGCGTTCCGCATGCCCCCGCCACCACCCGAGGCGGCACACGTCTCCCGCCGCGTTCCCCGCGGGGCCCTCGAAGGGCCCGAAGCGGCTGGTTGGGAAAGATGTGCGACAGAGGAAACATCGTCCGATCACGGCGAGTTTCTTGCCGTACGGTCAAACCTCTCCGTGTGCGCCGTTCGTGACGGCGGCGCACGGAGGCCCGCCGATCGCTTCACGACCCGGGCGGATCGGTCCGAGCGGCGGTGTCGGCACGGCCCACGAACGCCTGGAGATCGATGGCGTCCGAGGTGGCGATGTGTGCGCGTGCATCCTCGATGCGCTTGAGGTCGCCCTGGAGGATCCGCGGATGGACGCGGTGCACACAGCGCAGCTTTTCGGGCCTCGCGCCGAGCGCGGTCAGCCGCGAGTCGATCTCGAGCGTCACTTCCGACGGAATCGCGCCGGCCTCTTCGAGCCGCCGGTTGAGCGCGAGTCTCGGAAACGGCGGAATGCCTCCCGGGTGCAGGAGCGCCTTGAGGAGGATCGCGGTGTCCGCGAAGCGGCGATAGGTCTCGGCCGCATCTCCAGCAGGCGCCTCGTCGTAGGCCACCGCGTAGCGAACACGCGGGCCCACGAGTTCGAGGCGGTCGTCTTCCTCGGTGAAGCCCGCCGTGAAGTCGGGGCCGCCCGCCCAGCGCACGAGTCGGTCGTCACTCGAACGCGCCCACTTGGCGAGCGACACGCTGAGCCTCTCGAGCCGGATCATCTCGACCTGCGTCTTGAGGTGCCGCACCGGATCGATGACGAGCACGCGTTCCCGGGCCGGGTCGTGGAGGGCGATTTCGCAGACCTTCATCGCCTTGTCGTCGCCCGTGGGCTCCTCGAGGAAGTCCCACGCCACGCCATCGTGAAAGACCGTGAGGGCACGGGCCACCGGCTTCGTGCCACCGTCGGCGAAGAGCTCGCTCTCCACGCGCATCTCGCACGGGCGACGGGTGTCGTCAGCCCGGGTGACGGCCGCGGCGACGAGCACGGCCGCAAGCCACAGCGGGAATCGGCGGACGGTCACGGCGGCGGAGCACGGCATGCGCAGACCCTCGGGGAGGGCGGGACGGTAGCAGACGCCCGCCCGCCCCCCAAGACGGACTGGGGCGGAAACCGCGGCGTTTCGGGGCCGCTCACCGCCGTCGCGGTATTCTTGGGGCTCCCGGGAGGAACGCCCATGCACCCCACGATGTCGCTCGCACTCACGGCCGTGATCGTCGCCCTGCTCGGTCGCGCCCCGGCCGCCGCCGACGTGCCATGGCCGCAGTGGCGGGGGCCCGACGGCCAGGGGCATGCCGCAGCCGCACGCGACCTGCCGACGACATGGAGCGAGGCGGAGCACGTCATCTGGAAGACGCCGCTGCCCGGCCGCGGCTGGTCGTCACCCGTGCTCGACGACCGGCACGTCTGGATGACCACGGCGATCGCGCGCGAGGCGACCCCCGAGGAGATCGCGAAGCTGCCGCCGCCGCCCGGGAATCAACCGCGCGATCTCGCCGACCGCGTCAGCCTGCGGGCCCTGTGCGTCGAGCGTGACAGCGGCCGGCTCGTGCACGACGTCGAGTTGCTCGCAGTCGATCATCCGCAGGCGATCCACAAGCTCAACTCCTACGCCTCGCCGTCGCCGGTGCTCGCCGACGGCAGGCTCTACTGCCACTTCGGTGACTTCGGCACCGCCTGCCTCGACACGGCGACCACCACGGTCGTGTGGTCCAACCGCGACCTGCGGCTCGAGCACATGAACGGCCCGGGCAGCACGCCCGTGCTCTGCGGCGACCGCCTGATCGTGCACTGCGACGGCGCCGACGTGCAGTACGTCGCCGCGCTCGACGCCGCGACCGGCACCGTCGCCTGGCGCACGCCCCGCAGCGGCACGCTCCGCGACAACCCCGACCTCAAGAAGTCGTACGGCACGCCGATCGTCCTCTCCCTCGGCGGCCGGGACGTGGTCGTGTCGCCCGGCACCGACTGGCTCTACGGCTACGACCCGCGCTCGGGTGAGGAGCTGTGGCGCGTGGCCTACGGCGACCTCGGCTTCTCGGTCGTGCCGCGGCCGGTCGCGGCGCACGGGCTCGTCTACCTGAGCACCGGCTTCACGAAGCCGCGGCTGCTCGCCGTGCGTCCCCCAGCGGGCGACGTGCCGGCGGAGATCGTCTGGGCCGAGGCGAAGGGAGCGCCGAGCATGCCGTCGCCGCTCGTCGTGGGCGAGGAACTCTACATGGTCAACGACAAGGGGATCGCCACCTGCCTCGACGCCCGCACCGGCACCGTCGTCTGGACGCAGCGACTGGGCGGCAACTTTTCGTCGTCGCCGCTCCATGCCGACGGGCGGATCTACGTGTCGAATCGCGAGGGCGACACGTTCGTCATCGCCCCGGGCCGCACGTACGAACTCCTCGCCACCAACCGTCTCGACGGCCAGATCTTCGCGACGCCCGCCGCGGTCGCCGACGCGCTCTTCCTGCGAACCGACCAGGCGCTCTACCGGATCGCGAAGCGGCCCGCGACAGGGGCCGCACCGTGAGCCCTGCGTCGCGACCCGCCGTCACGCGCCGCGGCTTCCTGGCCGCGGCCGCCACGCTCGCGGCCGGCGCCGTCGCCGCCGAACCCATGCGCCGCCGCGGCATCCCGCTCGGCTTCGACAACTTCGCCGTGCGGGCGATGGGCTGGAACGGCCGGCAGCTCATCGACCACGCCGAGCAGCTCAGGTGTGACTCGGTGTTCATCACCGACTTCGGTCCCTTCGGGGGCCGCGTCGCCGACGCCGACCTCGCGGAGATCCGCCGCTACGCCGCCGACCGGGGCGTGGCGATCGAACTCGGGTCGTGGAGCATCTGCCCCACCTCGAAGTCGTTCAAGCGGGACTGGGGCACGGCGGAGGAACATCTCGCCCTCGGCATCCGCATGGCGAGGGCCCTGGGCTCGAAGGCGTTCCGCGTGATCCTCGGCAACCACGAGGACCGTCTCTCGCCCGGGGGCATCGCCGGACGGATCGCCGATACGGTCAGCGTGCTGAAGAGCGTGCGATCGCGGGCGCTCGACGCCGGCGTGAAGATCGCGGTCGAGAACCACGCCGGCGACATGCGCTCCGCGGAACTGCTCGGGCTCGTCGAGGCCGCCGGGCCCGATGCGGTGGGTGTCAACTTCGACTCGGGCAACGCCTGCTGGACGCTCGAGAATCCCCTGCGAGCGCTCGAGACCCTCGCGCCCCACGTCGTCACCACGAGCCTCCGCGACTCGATGATTTGGACGGTGGACGAGGGAGTGGCGGTGCAGTGGACCGCCATGGGCGAGGGCTGCACGGATCTGCCGGCGTTCTTCGACCTGTTCGCGAAGGCCTGCCCGGGTGTCACGGTCCACATCGAGACGATCTCGGGGTTCGCCCGCCGCTTTCCCATCTACGACCGCGGGTTCTGGAAGGCGTTTCCCGACGGCCGCGCCGACGAACTGGCCGCGTTTCTGGCGCTGGCGGCGAAGGGTCGGCCGCTCGAGCCCTTCACACCGCCGGCGGGCAGCGACCGCACCGAGGCGGAACGGGCCTATCAGCAGGGCGAACTCGAACGCAGCATTCGCTACTGCCGCGACGTGCTCGGCCTCGGCGTGCGTTCGTGACGCGCGGCCGGCGGCAGCGACCGGCTACTTCCGCGTGAATGCGAACACGCCTCGCTTGTTGGCGACGGCGATGTCCGGCCGGCGGTCACCATCGAGATCGGCGACCGTCACCTGCGTGCCCACACCGCTGTCCGCGTCGATCTCGTGGGCCACGAAGCGTGGGCCCCCCGCTCCCGAGCGATCGAGCCGGAACCAATAGAGCACCGGCGGCGCGTTCGGATCGACGTCGCCCTTCACCCCATGCGCCCAGCGGCGCTTCCCCGTCACGATGTCGGGGAGCCCGTCGCCGTCGATGTCGGCGAGCGCCAGCGCGTGAAGTTGGCTGAACGTGATCCCCTGATCGTTCTCCTCGGGCCGGCTTCCCATGATCCGATGCTCGGTGAACGAGCCGTCGGCGTTCTGGCGGATCCAGCCGAGACCGCAGCCGTGGGCGTCGTAGCTCGTGATCACGTCGGCCCGACCGTCACCATCGACGTCGGTCGCGAGGATCTGCGCGCCGCCGCGGCCGCCAGGCGCGCCAAATGGACCGGGATGGAAGGGCCACGTGGCGGCCGAGGCGCCGGCGGGCTGCTCGAACCAGCCGTCCTTCGTGAGGATGTCGGGCCGACCGTCGCCGTTCATGTCGCCCGCTCCGTAGCCATGCGTGTAGCGGGAGTACCTCTTGTCGTTCTCGGGCGACCGCGGCGTGATCGGCCGGAAGGCCGCCGGGCCGAGCGGCCGAGCACGATCGAACTCGGCGTAGCCAAGCTGCCCGCGGGAGTGGACGAGCAGTTCCGGACGGCCGTCGCCGGTCATGTCGACGAGGCCGGGCGATTCGCCGTCGGCGACGTCGATCACGACGGACCTCTCCCAGTGTCCCGCGGCCCCGCGCGGGTTCACGAACACGTGCGCCGGCCCCCCCGGCAAACCGTACACGAGGATGTCGGGCCAGTCGTCGCCCGAGAAGTCGTGGGCGAACGCGAGGAAGTAGTCGGAGTAGCCGCGGGCGGGATCGTAGGGCGTCTTCGCCGGGCCGGAGGGATTGTCGGCGGGGGGCGTGAACTCGGTCTGACGACCGAAGTCTGGGCCGTGCCAGATCGCGTTGCCGGCGGCGATGTCGGCGTGGCCGTCACGGTCGAAGTCGGCGACGGCGCACCCTTCGGCCACGAACCGCTCCGTGAGCGTGCGCTTCGTGAAGGCGACGTCCGCGGCCGAGGCCGAGGCGAGGCTTGCCGCCAGGAGGATTCCCGCCAGGCGCGTCGTCACGCCACCGCACATCGTGGAGTCCTCACGGTTTCGCGGGCTTCGCGAGCTTGGCCTCGATCGCGACGACCGCGGCCTTGGCCTCGGCCTCGACGTCGGCGTTGGCCACCGCCTCCTTCGCCACCGCGAGCGTCTCCGCATGCGGATAGCGCGTGAGGATCTCGATCACGGCCTTGCGGTCAGCCGCGTCACGTGCGGCCGCGAGGGCCTTTCGGCACATCGCGGCACGCTCGGGTTCGGGCATCACGAACTGCCGGGCGATGCGGATGTAGCCCTTGAGCGTGCGACCGCGGTAGGAACCGGCCGCGTCGGAGGTCGCGAGCGCCAGGAGCACGTCGGCCGCGTCGGGCGTCATCCACTTGCCGAGAATCCGCGTGGCGACGTCGGCCAGGGCCGGATCGCCCGACCGCGCGGCAGTGTCCACCACGGCGAGCGCCCGCGGCCCGCCGACCGCGCCCACGACCTCGAGGAGCGCGGCCTTTCGCGGCGAACCCGCGGCGATTGCGGCCGCGATCTTGTCGGCACAGGCGTCGCGATCGGCCATCCGCACCGCCGCCTCGGCGAGCGCGGCACCGGCCACCTCCGCCTCCTCATCGTCGCGCGGTGCGGAGGCGAGCTTCACCAGGACGTCGAGCTGGCCGGCATCGACGATCGCCCCGAGCGTGCGGATCGCCGCGGCACGGACCACGGCGTCGTCGTGTCCGGCGAGTCGCACCACCTCCGGCACCGCCGCGATCCGGCGGCGGCCCACGAGCGTCACGAGCGTCGGCAGGGCCTTCGCGTCGGCCGTCGCGAGACGCGTCGTGATCTCGCGATCGACGGCCTCACCGGCCAGCGTTGCCACCGCGTCGAGCGCCGCCCCGGCGATCTCGGCTTCCGGCTCGTACGCGATCGCAAGCAGCCGCGGCACGACGGCCGCATCACCGACGCGGCCGAGCGCCTCGATCGCCGCAAGCCTGATCGGCGTCGGCCCCGCGGCCGCCGCATCGACGAGCGCGGCCTGCACCGCCTTGCTCGCCCCGCCGACGCTGCGGTCGGCGAGGACGTCGATCACGAGCGCGGCGCGACGGTCTTCCGCTCCCGAGGCGATGGCGCCGAGCAGCGCGAGGTCGACCTCGTCGGCGAGCGCGGCATCGCGCCCCGGGCCGGCCCCGAGTTCGCGGGCCGTGAACAATCCCATGTTGAAGAGCCGCTTGGACGGCGCCTTGACGAGTTCCACGAGAAGCGGGATCCCAGCCTCGCCGCGGGCGAGGATCGCGCCCCGCGCGGCCTCGGCCCGGCGTTGCTCCGACACGTCCGCCTTCCAGACCGCGTCGTACGCCAGGATCGCCTCCTCGCGCCGTCCGGCAGCGACGAGCCGCTCGGCGGCCACGACGGTAGCCTCCGCCACCGCATCGCGGGCCGGGGAGCCCGCCGCCAGCGCCCGAACGAGGATCGCCGACGCCTCGGGCGAACCGATCCGTCCGAGCGCCGCCGCCGCGGCCGTCGCGACGGCCGGATCGCCGTCGGCCAGCCGCTTTTCCAGCAGGCCGACCGCGGCCGCGTCGCGACGCGCGCCGATCGAGTTGATCGCCCCCACGAGCCGCAGGCCCGTGAGCGATTCCGCCGCCTTTCGCAGCGCGGCGTCGGCCTCGGGACCGGGAATCGCCTCGAGCGCGATCCGGGCCCACGAGGCCAGCCGTTCGTTCGTGAGCAGCGCCGCGAGATCGCCGACCGCGGCGGACGAGCCGACCACGGCGAGCCGCTTGCAGGCGATCGCCTTGTCGGCTTCGGGCGTCTCCGTCCGCAGCACCGTGAGCAGCTCCTGCTCCCGCGGCGACGCGTCGAACGCCCGGACAGGCGCGGCGGTTACCGCGAGCCACGCCGCCGCGATCACGACGCATCCCCCGAGCCCCATCGATCGTGGACTGGCATGCATCGTCAGATCCTCCAGGGTTCGCGGAGCGCCTCGGACCGCAGCCGGTCGGCCTCGTCGTCGTTCACGAAGTGCCACGACTCGGTGTCGAGCCGCACGGGACGGCCGAGGAAGAGCGCGACGTTGGCCGCGTGGCAGGCGATATGCGCGTTGCAGGCGGCGTCGGCGTTGCCCTTGGGCTTGCCTCGCGTGCGGCAGCAGTCGAGGAAGTCACGAACGTGGAACGTGGCGGGATAGCCGCCGATCTCCTCCACCTTCCTTCCGGCCATGAGTTCGGGAGAGCTGAGCACGAGTTTGCCGCTGTCGCCCGCCTCGACCCAGCCGGTCTCCCCCTCGAACCGCACGGGGCACGAGCCGAGCGGAATCCACCCCTTCTCGCGGAAGATGAGCTCGGCGCCATCCGCGTATCGGCAGACGAGCTGGCCTTCCACCGGCGGCGCGTAGCCGACCGGTGGCGGGCCGTCGTTCACCGCCCACTGGCAGAGATCGACGCAGTGCGATCCCCACTCGAGCACGCCGCCGCCGACGAGCCCGCCCCCCTTCTCGAAGTTGAAGCCGTCGGCCAGCGTCTTGGCATGGAACGGCCGCCAGGCCGCGGGTCCGAGATACATCTCCCAGTCGGCGACTGCCGGATCGGGCGCCGGATCCTCCGGCAGCCAGCCGCTCGTCATCGCCCGCATGCCGCCAGGATGGGCGTAGACCCGGCGGATGCGGCCGAGCCGGCCCGTGCGGGCAAGCTCGCAGGCGAAGGCGTAGTGCGGAAGGTTGCGCCGCTGCGTGCCCGCCTGAAACACGGTGCCGCAGCGCCGCATCGTGTCGCGCAGGATCAGGCTCTCGACGATGTTCTTCGAGCAGGGCTTCTCGCAGTAGACGTCCTTGCCGGCCTTGGCGGCGAGCATCGCCATGAGGCCGTGCCAGTTGGGCCCGGTGGCGATGAGGACCGCGTCGACGTCCTTCTGATCGAGCAGTTCGCGGAAGTCACGATACGTGCGACAGTCGGCCGTGCCGTGGTGCTTGTCAACGATGCCCTTCACGGCCTTGCGGCGGCCCTCCTTCACGTCGCACACCGCCACGAACTGGACGTCCGGCTGCTGGAGGAAGCAGCCGAGGTCGTATTCGCCCCGCCGGCCGATGCCGATGCCGGCCACGCGGACGCGCTCGCTCGGCGGCGCGGCGCCGTCGAGCCCAAGGGCCGACGAGGGGATCACCATGGGCGCCGCGACCACCGCCCCGGCCGCGAGTCCTTCTTTGAGAAACGCCCGTCGCGTGCGAGTGCGTGCCACGTGCCTGGCCTCCCTATCGCATGATGCGCCCGATCCCCCGCTCACCGTCACCGTTATCGCCGGCGCCGCCCCGATCCGCAAATCGGCGACGCCGACGCCGGCCGGCACGCCGCCTCCGGGCGGCACGCGCACCCATGCCCACGAGCCTCCCGGCCGGACGACCCTACAGCTGCCCGTCCACCGCGAGCTGGTGGAAGTAGTGCGGCACCTTCGCCTGATTGGCCAGCAGCCAGTCGATCGAAGGCTCGTTCCGCAGCGCCTTGCCGATCGCCTTGGCGGTGGCTTCGCGGTTGGTGCGGAAGAGGATCTCGGGATCGTAGTCGGCCTCGACGATCGACGGGTCGAGCCACACCGAGACGATGATGCCGAGGTCGTTGGCCTTCGACTTGGGGATGTCGCCGGCCCGCACCGCGTCGAGCACGCCATGGGCGATCGCCGCCTGCACGGTGCCCATGAGGATGTTCGTGTACTTCTCATGCTTGACGGTGACCTTGCTCACCATGAGCGTGGCGGGGCGCACCTGCACGTCGGAGTTGAGGATGGCGAACACCCGCGAGTGTCCCTTCGTCTGGTCGCCGAGCAGGTTCGCGATCGCGTAGCCGACCGGGCCGTCGAGCTCGCCGATCACCACCTCGGGCTCGGCGGCGCTCCACGGCGCCTCGTCCTCGACGAGCGCCTCGCCGGTGCGCATCACGATCCGTCCCGTCGCTGCGGCCCGCCGGGCCGGTTTCTTCTTCGCCATCGTCGCGTCTCCTTCGTGGTTCTAGAGATACCGTCTGCGGTTCACGTTCGCCTTCCAGCGGCCCGAATCGGCGATCTCGACGAGCTGGGCCTGCGTGAACGACGCGCCGTGCTCGAGCACCGCCCGGCGGAGCACCTCCTTCACGTCGGCGCCGGTCGCCCCTTCGAGCGCCTCGGCGAGGGCATGCAGGTCGAGCGGTAGCCCGAGTGCAGCGAGGTGCCGCTCGAGGATCCGGCAGCGGCTGGCCGAGTCGGGCATCGGCAGCGTGACCACCATGTCGAACCGGCTCGCCCGCTGGGCGGCGGGATCGAGCGACTTGGGGTCGTTGGTGGTGGCGATCGTGAGGATGTCGTCGCGTTGCCGCACGCCGTCGAGCGTCGCGAGGAAGTCGGCGAGCGACGTGTTGATGCCGCTGGAGTCGCGGTGGCCGAGCACGAGGTCGATGTCGTCGAGGACGACGAGCGTGGGGCCGAAGGTGTCGCTCTCGGCGTAGAGGTCGGCGATCGTGTGCCGCATCGCGTTGGCGTCGGCCAGGATCGTCGTGTAGCGGCCGGCCAGTTCACTCGCGATCACGCGCACGAGATGCGTCTTGCCGACGCCGGGCGGGCCGGCGATGAGCATGCCGCGGTTCGTGCCGAGGCCCAGCGAGCGGAGCAGGTCGAGGCGGCTCGTCGCCGAGGCGAGGAACACGTCCACCTCCGCCCACACGTCGTCGGGAAGGATCAGGCCCGATCGATCGCTGGCGATCGCCGCGCTCGCCGTCACCCGTACGGTGCCGTCGGTCACGCTCGCCTCGAGCACCCGACCCCGGAGCGGATTCTCCTCCGACTTCAGCCGCGTCAGAAACGACGCGAGCACCGACTCCGCCGCCTGTTTCGTCGCCTGCGAGGAGAGGATCGCGAACTCCCGCTGCCAGTGTCGGTCGTCGATCGTCACGCACAAGGGAGCCGCGGCGAGGGTGCCTGCGGGAAAGAACGCCACCAGTCGGCCGGGGACCGTGAGACGGCGGTCGGGCCCCACTTCGAGCTGCGACCACGTGGGGGGCAGGCCCTCGCCCGGCGATCCGACGGCCACGCCGGGACCGTGCCGCTCCATCTCGATCCGCAGCAGGTTGCCGAGCACGGTGAGCGACGTGGACGGGCCGTTGAATCGCGTGCTGGCCAGCTCGAGGGGGTCGATCCCGAGGTGCCGCACCGCGAACTGCGCCGGCGACACGACCGTGGACGGCGTGTTGCCCAAGAGCTCGCCGAGAACCCGCAGCGTGGCGCGCGTCTCCTCACTGGCCGCCGAGAGGATCGCGTCGATCGTGGTGCCTCGGTCAGCCGCCGTGCCGTCCTGCATGCCGCGCCCGCTCCCGGATGCCGGGCCCATCGCCCGCCGTATGAAACTACACTGTAGCAGAGTTCGGGATCACCCCGTGGCGCTCGCCGGCGGAGAACCATCGCGATGCACTGGCTCTATCTTGCGATCGCGATCGTGGCGGAGATCCTCGGCACCAGCTTCCTCAAGGCGTCGGCCGGGTTCACGAAGCCGCTGCCGAGCGTGATGGTGCTCGTCGGTTACGGCGTGGCCTTCTTCTTTCTCTCGCTCACGCTCGAGCGGATTCCCGTGGGCGTTGGCTACGCGATCTGGTCGGGCGCGGGCGTGACGTTGATCGCGGCGATCGGCTGGCTGTGGTTCGGCGAGAAGCTCGACCCGGCGGCGATCCTCGGGATCGCGCTGATCGTGGTGGGCGTCGTGGTGCTCAACGTGTTCTCGAAGACCGCGGCCCACTGACACCGCGTCACAGCAACAGCCGCCAGCTCGCGACGGCGAGCACCGCCGCGATCAGGAGCCGGATCGCCCGCACCGGCAGGCGAAACGCGCCGAGCCAGGCGCCGGCCGCGCCGCCGACTGCCGCCGCCGCCACCACCGCGATGCCCGGCGCAGGCAGTGGCCGACCGGCCACGAGGCCACCGACGAGCCCTGCCAGCGAGTTGACGAGGATAAAGGGGGCCGTGATGGCGGCGATCGTGCGCACGGGCGCCGCCCGTACCGCGAGCATCACCGGCGTGAGGAACACGCCGCCTCCCACACCCGTCAGCCCCGAGAGGAGGCCGATCGCCGCGCCGACCGCGCCAAGCGCGGCCTGCCGGCCGGACGAGCGGCCCGACCACCACGCCGACACCGGTTCACTCGTGGGCACCCGCGGTGCCCCGAGCGCCTCCACGATCACCTTGACGGCCGAGGCACCGAGCACGATCCCGAGGATCGTGTGAAACATGGCGGGCGACAGGGCCAACGCACCCCCCGCCGCGGCGCAGGGCACGCTCGCGACGGCGAGCGGCAGGAACAGCCCGCGGTCGAAGTGGCCCGCGCGGGCAAACTGCGCCGTCGCGATCGTGGCCACGACGACGTTGAGCACGAGCGCCGTCGGCCGGATGAACGCGGGGCCGAGCCCCGCGAGCGTCATCACCGCGATGTAGCCGGTGGCACCGGCATGGCCCACCGACGCATAGAGCAGGGCCACCGCCGCCACGGCGGCCACGACCACGGGCGTCATGGAACACTCCGGGGGATCATGGCCGGGCGACGGCGTGACGCCTGAGCAACTCGAGCGGCACGATCGCGAGCGTCTTCTCGTGGGTGGCCTCGAGCACCACCGGCGGGGCGCTGCCGGCCTGGGCCGCTTCGAGCCAGCGGGCCGCGCACAGGCACCAGCGGTCGCCGGCCACGAGCCCGGGAAAGCCCCACTGCGGCTGTGGCGTCACGAGATCGTTGCCCGCCTTGACCGTGAACTCGAGAAAGTCCTTCGTCATCACCGCGCACACGGTGTGCACGCCCGCGTCGCTGGGGGCGGTGCGACAGCATCCGTCACGAAAGAACCCGGTGAGCGGCTCGCGCGAGCACGATGCGAGCGGGCCGCCGAGGACGTTCCGCTCGGGAGGGTTTCGGGAGGCATCGGCTGGCCGTTCGAAGTCGATCATGCGTCTCGAGCTCGGCGGAAGGGCGATGCGAGGCAGTATGATGCCCTCCCGCGCGCCGGACAACCGCGCCGTGCGGGTTCGTCCCTCCTCGTGGACCGCGTCATGCTCAGTCTCCAGTCGCCCTCGTCGACGCGCTGGCTCGCCCAGGTCGATGCCCATCTCGAGGATGTGCTCATCGACCACGCCCACTGCGAAAAGAAGGCCGCCGGCGTGGCCATGAATCTCCTGTTTTCATACGTGGACGACGTGGCCCTCGCCCGCGCGATGACCGAGATCGTCAACGAGGAGCTCGAGCACTTCCGCCTCGTCCTCGATCTGCTCGAGCGACGTGGCATCCCCTTTCGCAAGCTCTCCCCGAGTTCCTACGGCGCCAGGCTCCACGAGCTCATTCGCCGGGACGAGCCGGGCCGCGCCGTCGATCGCCTGCTCGTGGCCGGGCTGATCGAGGCCCGCAGCTGCGAACGGTTCTCGATCCTCGCCGAGCACGTCGCCGATCCTGAGCTCCGCGACTTCTACGCCGGGCTGTTCGAGTCGGAGGCCCGGCACCATTCCACCTACGTGCGGCTGGCGTGCGGCTTCGCGCCGGAGGAGGTCGTCCGCGAGCGGCTTCACGAACTCGCGGCCGCCGAGACCGCGATCATCGATCGCGGCGACCCCGTCGCCCGGATGCACAGCTGAGGCAGCCCATGGCAGACGCACACCCCGACCACCCGGCCGCCGCGCGACGGCCGTTTCCCGTCACGGAGGCGATCGCCGTGGGCGCGCTGGTGGCCCTCGCGGCGTGGGGCGTGCTCGTATGGTCGGGTGTGGGCGAACGTCCGCTCGCGCTTGGAGGCTTCGATCTGGCCCGCTGGTTTCCGGGGCGCAGCCTCACCTGGGCCGACGTGCCGCTCGTGCTCATGCTCTTCATCGGCGGTGTGCCGCTCGTCTGGGACCTCCTCACGAAACTCTTCGCCGGAACGTTCGGCTCCGATCTCCTGGCCGGCATTTCGATCGTGACGAGCGTGCTGCTCGGCGAGTACCTCGCGGGCGTGCTCGTGGTGCTCATGCTCTCCGGGGGCGAGGCGCTCGAATCGCGCGCGGTGAGCCGCGCGGGCGACGTGCTCAACGCGCTGGCCCGCCGCATGCCCACCATCGCCCACCGCCGGGCCGCCCAGGGCATCGCCGACGTCGCGCTCGGCGACGTGCGGGTCGGCGACGTGATCGTCGTCCTCCCGCACGAGATCTGTCCCGTCGACGGCACCGTCGTCTCGGGCCACGGAGCGATGGACGAGAGCTACCTCACGGGCGAGCCCTATCGCATGGCGAAGGCGCCGGGCTCGAACGTGCTCTCCGGCGCGATCAACGGCGAGGCCGCCCTCGACATCCGCACCGAGAAGGTGGCGGGCGACAGCCGCTACGCGAAGATCATGGAGGTGCTGCGGACGAGCGAGGAGCGACGGCCGCAGATGCGGCGGCTGGCCGACGCGCTGGGAGCCTTCTACACGCCTCTGGCGGTGGCGATCGCCGCGGCCGCGTGGTACCTCAGCGGCTCGGCCACCCGGTTTCTCGCCGTGCTCGTGGTGGCGACGCCCTGCCCGCTCTTGATCGCGATCCCCGTGGCGATCATCGGCGCCGTGTCGCTGGCGGCCCGCCGCGGGATCGTGATCCGCGACCCGGCGATCCTCGAACGGCTCGACACCTGCCGCACGGCGATCTTCGACAAGACCGGTACGCTCACCTACGGGGCGCCGACGCTCACCGAGGTGCTCCCCGTGGGTGCCCTCTCCGAAGCCGACGTCATCGCGCTCGCCGCGAGCCTCGAGGCGTATTCGAAGCACCCGCTGGCAGCAGCCGTCACCGAAGCCGCTGCGGAGCGCGGCCTGCGGCTGCTTCAGGTCGAGGAACTGGCGGAGAAACCCGGCCGCGGGCTCACCGGCCGCGTGCAGCGGCTCAATGGAACGTCGGCGGCACACGACGTCGCGATCACGAGCCGCCAGAAACTCGCGGCCGCCGACCCCGAGGCCGCCGCCCGTCTCCCACCGGCGGCCGGCGGTCTTGAATGCGTGGTGCTCGTCGATGGCCGCGTCGAGGGACTGCTGCGCTTCCGCGACTCGCCCCGCGCCGACGGCCAGTCGTTCGTGCGGCACCTCGGCCCGGCCCACCGCCTCGATCGCGTGATGCTCGTGTCGGGCGACCGCGAGAGCGAAGTCCGGTGGCTCGCCGACGTCGTCGGCATCCACGAGGTGCATGCCGGCATCCAGCCGGAGGGCAAGCTCCGGCTGGTCGAGGAGGCGAACCGGCAGGCGCCGGTCGTGTTCGTCGGCGACGGCATCAACGACGCCCCCGCGCTTGCGGCGGCCACGGTCGGGATCGCGATGGGCACCGCGAGCGACGTGACGAGCGAGGCGGCCGGGGCCGTCGTGATGGATTCGTCGCTCGAGCGCGTGGACGAGCTCTTCCACATCGGCCGACGGCTGCGGTCGATCGCCATGCAGAGCGCCGTGGGCGGAATGGTCGCGAGCATCATCGGCATGGGGCTGGCGGCCGCAGGGCTGCTGCCGCCCGCGGCCGGAGCGCTCGCGCAGGAGGCGATCGACGTCGTGGCCGTGCTCAACGCGCTGCGCGTGTCGTGGAGCCCCGGGTCGCTCTCGGACTACGGGTGACACCGTGCGGCTGCTGCGCCATCTCGTCGCCTGCGTCATGCTGCCGGCTGCGG